>Ga0209201_1000450_pt1 | contig 58771 bp, 56 predicted proteins | sample AD_UKC055_MetaG_FD_184411 | JGI IMG/M metagenome (GOLD analysis project Ga0209201, IMG submission 184411) | Active sludge microbial communities of municipal wastewater-treating anaerobic digesters from USA - AD_UKC055_MetaG (SPAdes) (version 2) | ecosystem: Engineered > Bioreactor > Anaerobic >...
TGTCGAGCGGGCGTCAAGGGTGTTGCCGGATGTCGAAAAAACCACTTTCATATTCTTCTCCTTCGCAGGTTGAATGCGCAACTGCCGTCCTGTTCACGCTTTTGCTTCCGATGTATCCCGGCCGGCCCGCTCACCGCATATACGGAGGAAGGTCGAGCCGGCCGACCGGTGTGAAGCAAATTTTGCCGTTTCATGAATACCTTCATCCGAGGGGGCTCACCGCTCCTGAGAGCTTAAAAGCTTTTTCCTCCTGCTCTCGTCCTGCGACAAGATGGGCGGGGATGCCGGATGCACTTCAACGACGGTGCGCCGAGGCGCGGCGCGCAATTTCAGAAGCTTCCCCGCAAACTGTCTGATCAGGCTGTCCTCCCGGCTGAGATCGCGAAGTATGAGGGCGCCGAGCATGAAGATCAAAGGGGTGCGCCCGGAAAATCCCGCCCGGGCTGAAGAAGCGCCCGGGGCAGATCCTGTTGCCAGACACGCACGGGCCATCTTTCCCCATCTCCATCTGAAAGGGCTTCCCATAGTTCTCATCATTGTCTATCCTCCCGGATTGTGTATCCTCCTGAGCGTAAGGGCATGTCATGACTCCCTGATCATCATGCTTCCGCATCTCGGGCAACGCATATGCAGGCAGGGTATTCCCGCATGATTCGGGTCGATACAGCCGCACTGCGGGCACATACATGAACCCTCTCCTTCGATCGAAGAACTTCTCCCTCTGATATTGCCACGGCGCTGCCCGGAATGCTCTCCGGCCCCGGTGCGCAACCACAGCTCCTCATCAAAACGTCCTTTCCCGAAAGAATCACCCTGTTCCGGCCTCCTCATACGTCCCATCCTCCCGCGACTCCGGGCACAGCAGCCGGGCATGGAGAAGCTGTCATCGAGCCTGCCCTCTGTCCACGCCTGGATGACCTCCCGGAGGTCCCCTGCGACGAAAGGCACCACCGTTATTCCGTAGGAAGCCACAAGGCCGTGCAGGAATCGGGAGATCGCTCCGCACACCAGTGCGTTCACCCCAAGCCCGGCCAGGAGCCGGACCTTTTCTCCGAGATCGTCCGCAGGAATCATTTCCTCGGTCTCCCTCACGATCCGGCCCGACTCGATCTCGACGAGAACGAGCTGCCGGGCTACGTCAAACACCGGTGCGATACGTTTGTTCCAGGATGAAAATGCGGTTTTCGTGCTCATCGGGTTCACTTGTTCTCTGATGAGCACATATCGTACCAACTCGCATGAAACAGAAATATATGCGGCTATCCTCCGAAAATAGCGGATGATATTGAATGATGGGAAAGAATGGGCAGGGCAGAAAAGGTGCATTAACGCTACCCTCTCTCCTGATCAGGGTCGCAAATATGCTACTTCATCGTGCGGCGGGAAGGAAAGACACTCTCGATTCCTTTGTCCATGCCGAGTTTTTTCATCTTTCTGAACAGGGTGCTCTTGTGGATCCCCAGCTCGCGCGCCGCGGCAAGGCGGTTGTTCGCGTTGCGTTCGAGCGCCCTGCGGATCGCCTGAGCCTCCATCAGCTCCCGGGCCGATCTGATCCCCGGCTGCTTCTCCTGCTTCGTATACCGCATCGTCAGATCTTCGGGAAGGTGAGCGACATTGATAAACCCTTTATCGCAGAGGATGAACGCACGTTCGATGACGTTTTCGAGCTCCCGGATATTTCCGGGCCAGTCATGGGCCATAAGCAGCGACAGCGCCTCGGTCGTGAGCCCCTGAACCGGCTTGTTCTGAATCCGGTTGAAGTGGGCCGTGAACTGTTCGGCAAGGAGAGGGATGTCCTCCTTGCGGCGCCTCAGGGGAGGCAGCTCGATCCGAACCACATTCACGCGGTAGTAGAGGTCTTCGCGGAAGCTCCCCCGCTTCACCAGATCCGCCAGATCGCTGTTGGTCGCGGCTATGATGCGAACATCCGCGGTCTCGGAGCGCGTTGACCCCAAGGGCTCGAAGGTCCGTTGCTGGAGAAAACGCAGCAGTCTTACCTGCAGTGCCGGGCTCACCTCTCCGATTTCGTCAAGAAAAAGCGTGCCGTTTCCGGCCAGGGCGAATCTTCCGGGCTTGTCTCTGGCCGCACCGGTGAAAGCCCCCGCCTTATACCCGAAGAGCTCCGATTCCAGGAGCGTGTCGGGCAGCGCCCCGCAGTTGACCGCTATGAAAGGCCCTTCCCTGCGGGGGCTTAAGCCGTGGATGGTCCGGGCCACGAGCTCCTTGCCTGTGCCGGTCTCCCCGAGTATCAGCACCGTGCTGGGGCTGGCTGCCACTGCGGGGATGACCTCGAAGATCTTCTGCATGATGGGGCTGTGGCTCACGAGATCTCCCACGTGACATCGTCCCTGGAGCTCCCGGCGGAGTTCCTCGAGCTCGGTCATGTCGCGGAAGGTCTCTGCGCCTCCGATGATACGGCCCTGGGTATCCTTGAGCACGGCCGTCGAGACGCTGATGGGAATGCGCCGGCCGCGCGTGTCGATGATGTAGCACGATTTGCCGATGACCGGCTTGCCGGATTGAAGTGTCCGGCGCAGCGCGCAGTCGGTTTCGCACATGCTGGAGCGGAACACCTCGGAGCAGAGCCTGCCTTCAGCCTCGCTTCTGGGGATCCCGGTGATCGTCTCTGCAGCCCGGTTGAACGAGGTGATGCGCCAGGACTCGTCTACGGTGAATACCCCGTCCGAAATGCTTTCCAGGATCGAGTCGGTCGAGGAGAGGAGGGGGATAACTTCTATTTTCTGTTTTTTCATGGCTCTTGAAAACCATCATACCCTCATGAAACCGACATCGCAACAACATGTTCGGGTGCACCGGCCACGCTTGCACGGCTCTGCATGCTGCACGGGAAGGTGGAAAAACAGGGAAGGCATTTCAAGGAGAGGGAGAGAGGCATCTCCTCTCTCCCTCGAAGCAGGACCGTTTCCGTCTTTTTATTCAGGAGGATACATGGCCTCTATCTGCCGTGAGAATTTCTGGTTGATGACCCGGCGCTTCAGTTTCATGGTGGGGGTGAGCTCGCCCGTTTCCTGGGCCCATGGGGTCTCGAGCAGGGTGAACTTGCGGATCTGCTCGACGCGGGCGTAATCTCTCATGTGCTCTTCCATCTCCTTCTCGAAGAGCGCCACGACCTTGTCGTTGGATGTGAGGTCGGCCTGGCTGCTGAACGATATCCCCTGTTCATTGGCCCATTTCTCGAGGTTTTCGAATGAGGGCACGATGAGGGCGGAGAGATATTTGCGGTTGTCGCCGATCACGGCCACCTGCTCGATGTAGGGCGAAGCCTGGAGGCTGTTCTCGATATTCTGGGGCGAGATGTTCTTGCCGCCCGAGGTCACGATGATGTCCTTGATGCGGCCCGTGATCTTCAGATATCCCTCGTCGTCGATCTCGCCGGTGTCGCCGGTGCGGAAGAAGCCGTCCTCGGTGAAGACCTCCCTGGTCGCCGCCTCGTTCTTGTAATAGCCCTTCATGACCTGCGGGCCCTTGACGAGGATCTCGCCGCCTTCGCCGATCTTGATGATGGTGTCCTTGACGGCTGGGCCTACGGTGCCGGGTTTGATTTTCTTGGGCTTGTTGCCGTTGGTGACCGGTGTCGTCTCGGTGAGCCCGAACCCTTCCAGGATCCTGATGCCCATGCCCAGGAAGAACTCGGCGTCGGATACCGAAAGAGGCCCGCCGCCGGAAATGGCGCCGTGGAGGCGGTCCATGCCGAGGGCGGCCTTCAGTTTGGAGAAGATGATCTTGTCCGCCAGATTGTATTTGAAGGCAAAAAAGCCTGTCCGGGGAGTATTGTTGCAGAAGTACGGGAGATTGTCCCTGGCCACTCCCATGGCCCAGTTGAACAGGGCCTTCTTGACCGGCGGGGCGCCTGCCACCTTGGCGAGAATGCCGTTGTGGACTTTTTCGTAGATCCTGGGCACGCTCACGATAAAGGTGGGCCTCACCTCCTGGAAATTTTCCAGGAGCTTGGTCACATCTTCCGCAAAGGCCACCTTGTGCCCGAGGAAAATGGGGGTGTAATAGCCCACGGTCCTTTCCAGAGAGTGGGCGAGCGGCAGGAAAGAGAGGAACACGTGGTCGCCGGAGAGAAAATCGGGATCGACGGCATGGAGCTGGTTGACGTTGGAAACGAAGTTCTTGTGGGAGAGCATGACGCCCTTGGGATTGCCGGTGGTGCCGGAGGTGTAGATGATGGTGGCTATGTCGTCGATGTTGATGGGCTTGAGCCTCTCGTCGAACTCATTCTTGTTCGGGTATCCGCTCCCTTCTTTCATTGCCGCGTTCAGGTCCGTGACGCCCGGCCTCCCGTCAGTGAGGTCGTCGAAGATAATCACCTCCCTGAGGTTGGGAAGATCGTCCTTGACGGACAGCACCTTCTGCATGTGATCAATTGTTCCCGCAAAGCATATGATGGAGTCCGAGTTGTCGATAATGTAGCGGCATTCCTGCGCGGAGTTGGTCGCATAGATGGGCACGTTGACCGCCCCTATGGAGAGAATGGCGAGATCCGCCACCCACCACTCATACCTGTTGGGCGAGAACAGGGCGATCTTTTCCCCCGGCTTGACCCCTTTGGAGAGGAGATAGCACCCGAGGTTTCTCACTTTTTCGTTCATCTGGTTCCAGGAAAGGTCTACCCAGACGCCCTCTTTGTTCTTAAAGGACACCAGCGCCTTGTCCCCGTGCTGCTGAACCCGGTTCTGGAAGATCGCCCCCATCGAGGTTTCCTTGAATGTAGCCATGAGTACCTCCTGAAAAAAATAATATGAGACCGGCAATGTCTATAATAATAAACGGATGATGAGGGATAATCAAGATGATAGTCTATAAAAACCTTATATAGTTGTCTATGAATATGGATATTCTTCGGCCGGAGCGGGAAGAGACGAGCGGGGGTCGGGCAAGAGGCGTGAGGGGATAAAAAAAGGGAGGGTGAAAACCCTCCCTTTTTCCCTGTCCGGGGAAAGTTTTAATCGGCGGAAGCTGGATACATCTTTTCAATGACATCCTTGTACTTCTGATTGATGATCCGCCGTTTGAGCTTGAGCGTAGGAGTGAGCTCGTCGGTTTCCTGTGACCATTCCTTGTCCAAGAGGGTGAACTTGCGTATCTGCTCGACCCGGGCGTAGTCCTTCATGTTGTCCTCGATCTCCTTTGCATACAGCTCGTTGACCTTGGGATCTTTGATCAGCTCGGCCCGGGAGGAGAAGTTCACGCCGTTTTCCTTGGCCCAGCTCTCGAGCTCGGAGAAGGCGGGAACCACCAGAGCGGAGAGGTATTTGCGGTTGTCGCCGATGACGGCCACCTGCTCGATGTAGGGCGAAGCCTTGAGGCTGTTCTCGATGTTCTGGGGCGAGATGTTCTTGCCGCCCGAGGTCACGATGATATCCTTGATGCGGCCCGTGATCTTCGCAAAGCCCTCTTCGTCGATCTCGGCGATGTCACCGGTGCGGAAGAAACCGTCTTCGGTGAAGGCCTCCTTGGTCGCTTCCTCATTCTTGTAATAGCCCATCATGACCTGGGGACCTTTGATGAGAAGCTCGCCGCCTTCGCCGATCTTCACGGTTGTGTCTTTGACGGCAACACCGATGTAACCGGGCTTGATCTTCTTGGGCTTGTTGGTATTTGTCACCGGCGAGGTCTCTGTCAGGCCGTAGCCCTCGACGATCTTGATGCCCATGCCCAGGAAGAACTCGGCGTCGGACACCGACAGCGGCCCGCCGCCCGAGAAGCCGAACTCCAGCTTGTCCATGCCCAGGGCCGCCTTCAGCTTGGAGAAGATGAGCTTGTCGGCAAGCCGGTACTGAAACCCGAAGAGGCCGCTCGGCTTCCTGTCGTTGCAGATATAGGGAAGATTCTTGGACGCCAGGCCCATGGCCCAGTTGAACATGGCCTTCTTGATGGGCGGAGCGCCTGCCACCTTGGCGAGGATGCCGGCATGGATCTTCTCGAAGAGTCTGGGAACGCTCACGATGCAGGTGGGATGGACCTCCTGGAAATTCTCAACGATCTTGGAGAAGTCTTCGGCAAAGTAGACCTTCATCCCGTGAAGCATGGGGGTGTAGTAGCCTACGGTTCGCTCGAAGGAGTGGGCCAGCGGCAGGAAAGAGAGGAACGTGAGCTCGTCGGCCCGCTTGAACAGATCCGGGTCGACGTTGTATATCTGCTGGGTGTTGGCGAAGAAGTTGTTGTGGGAGAGCATGACGCCTTTGGGAGCGCCGGTTGTGCCGGAGGTGTAGATGATCGTGGCCATATCCTCGCTCTTGATTTCCCGGATCCTTTTGTCGAACTCTTCGACCTGAGGGTTCTTGGCCCCTTCCTTCAGCGCCGTGCTCAGCTCGATCACGCCGTCAATGGGCTTCTCGAGAGGATCGAAACTGATGATGTCCCTCAGGTTGGGAAGCTTGGATTTGACCGAGATGATCTTGTCGGTATGCGTCTTGGTCGCGGTGAAGCACATGATGGAGTCCGAATTGTCGATGATGTATCTGGATTCTTCCGCCGAGTTCGTTGCGTAGATGGGTACGTTGACCGCGCCGATAGAGAGAATCGCCAGGTCGGTGACCCACCACTCGTAGCGGTTGGGGGAGAACAGAGACACCTTGTCGCCGGGCTTGACGCCCTTGCTGATGAGGAAATAGCCCAGGTTTCTGACCATTTCGTTCATCTCTTTCCACGAGATGTCCGTGTAGACGCCATCTTTCTTGTACGCGACGATGGCTCTATCCCCGAACTGCTCCACCCGGTTCTGGAAGCACGCCGGGATCGAAGTTTCCGCAAACTTTGCCATGATACCCTCCTTATTCATGATAGATACGTTCAACTATTGGATGATACGTGCATTTATTTGTAGAGTATCTTACATGAATATATAGAAATTAATCAATTCTTTTTTAAAGATATTTCTAAATACAGCTTCACCTTGAGCGCTCGAGCGTTTTGGTATATATAGCAGCACTGATCCGGAAGTATCAGGGAGTCAATAAAAACGTGAAGATAACCGATGCCGATGTCCTGCATGCAGCCGCTCTCGCAAGAATAAGCCTCGACGGGGACGAACTCCGGAAGCTGTCCGGAGAGCTCGATGCGGTTCTCGACTACATGGATCTGCTCTCGGAAGTCGACACCTCAGGGGTGAGCCCCACCCATCATCCGCTGCCTGCGGTCAACGCCATGCGTGATGACGTGGCGAGGCAGAGTTTGGACCTGGAAGATGCCGTACGCAACGCACCCCGGCACAAGGACGGCTGCGTCGTGGTGCCGAAAGTGATCGAATAGAGGGATCTCATGCTGGAAACTGCACGCCGGTACAGAAAACGAAAAGAATCGCCGGTGGAGGAAACCCGCAGACTCCTGGACGCGATCAAGAGAGATACCCTCAACTCCTTCATCACAATCGATGAGCAGGGGGCGCTTCTGAGCGCCCGGTCCGCCGAAGATCTCCTTGACCGGGAGGACGCGGGAGTCTTGGCAGGGATTCCCGTGGCAGTCAAGGACAACATCTGCACCTGCGGCGTGCGCACCACCTGCGCATCGGAGATCCTGGCCGATTTTGTTCCCGCCTACGACGCCACCGTGGTGAAGAAGCTCAAAGACCAGGGCGCCGTGATCCTGGGCAAGACCAATTTGGACGAGTTCGCCATGGGCTCGACAACAACCACGAGCTGCTTCGGCCCCACCCGAAACCCGTGGGATCCTTCCCGGACCCCGGGAGGATCCAGCGGAGGCTCGGCGGCGGCGGTGGCGGCCATGCTGTGCGCCGGCGCTTTGGGCTCCGACACGGGCGGGTCTATCCGCATGCCGGCAAGCTTCTGCGGAATTACCGGGCTGAAGCCCACCTACGGCTCGGTGTCGCGCTACGGCCTCGTGGCGTTCGCGTCATCTCTCGATCAGATCGGCCCCATGGCGGCAACTGCCCGTGACGCGGCTGTGCTGTTCGATGCGATCAAGGGACACGATCCCCTGGATTCCACCAGCGCTCTTCACGACTATGCCCCTACGGACCTGGAGGGCATCGATCTGAGGGGCGTCAGAATCGGCGTGCCGGAAGACTTTTTCGGGCCCGGACTGAACCCCGAGGTCGAATCGGCGGTGCTGTCCGGGATCGCCGAGCTCGCAGACATGGGCGCGCAGGTGGTCGATATCAGGCTCCCGCATGTCAGGTATGGGGTGGCGGTCTACTACATCGTGGCCACGGCGGAGGCGAGCTCGAACCTGGCCCGCTACGACGGGGTGCGGTACGGGATGAGAGCCGGAGAAAGCGGAGGCCTGAGGAACATGTATCTGCAGACCCGGTCGAAGGGGTTCGGTGCCGAGGTCAAGCGAAGGATCATGCTGGGCACCTACGCCCTGTCCGCCGGTTACTACGATGCCTATTACCGCAAGGCGTCGCAGGTGAGGACCCTTATCGCGGACGATTTCCGGGCGGCCTTTTCCCTCTGCGACATCATCGCGGGCCCCACGACGCCGGTCACGGCCTTCGGGCTCGATGAAATGGTCGACGACCCCTTGAGCATCTATCTTCTGGATATCTACACCATTCCCGCAAACCTCGCCGGGCTGCCCGCCTTGAGCATACCCTGTGGTTTCGACTCGCGAGGGCTTCCGGTCGGAATGCAGCTCATGGCCCCCCACTTCCGGGAGGATCTCCTGCTGGGGGCCGGTATCGCGTTCCAGGACCGGACCGGCCATCACAAGGTGAGGCCATGAACGGCTATGACGTTGTCATCGGGCTCGAGGTGCACGCCCAGCTCCTGACAGAGTCGAAGGTTTTCTGCGGATGCTCGACCACATCCGGGCTTGCGCCCAACACCAGCACCTGTCCGGTATGCATGGGAATGCCCGGCGCCCTGCCGGTGCTGAACCGTAAGGTGGTTGATTACGGCATCAGGCTCGGACTCGCCGTCGGCAGCCGTATCGCGCGGACATGTGTCTTCGCCCGGAAAAACTATTTTTACCCGGACCTTCCGAAGGGTTATCAGATAACCCAGTACGAGAGTCCCCTGTGCGAGGGCGGTTCGATCGATGTCGAGACAAAAGAGGGCATCAAAAAAATCGGGATCACCCGGATCCACATGGAGGAGGACGCCGGAAAGACGATCCACGACGAAACAGCGCCCTACAGCTATGTGGACTACAACCGTGCGGGCGTTCCTCTGCTCGAGATCGTCTCCGAGCCCGGCATGACGGATACCAAACAGGCCGTGGCCTATCTCCGCGAGCTCAGGCAGATCCTCATGTACCTGGGGATCTGCGACGGCAGCATGGAAGAGGGGTCGCTGCGCTGTGATGCGAATGTTTCGGTAAAGAAGGCGGGATCGTCTCGTTACGGCACCCGCACCGAGCTCAAGAACATGAACTCTTTCCGGAACGTTCAGAAGGCCCTTGAATTTGAGATCGAACGTCATATCCAGATTCTTGAGTCAGGGGGCCGGGTGGAGCAGGAGACCATGCTCTGGAACCCTTCGAAGGGCGTTACCGTTCCCATGCGCTCGAAGGAGGAAAGCCATGACTACCGCTACTTCCCCGAGCCGGATCTCGTACCGGTGCGGATAGACGACGCCTGGATCGAGGATGTGCGGTCCACCCTGCCCGAGCTTCCAGCAGAAAGAAGGGCGCGATTTCGCAAGCGGTACGGGCTTCCCGCCTACGACACCGGCGTGCTCACCCAGTCACGGGAGCTGGCGGACTATTACGAAGCGTGCGTCGGGATGCTGGACGCGCCCAAGGAGATCAGCAACTGGATCATGACGGAGGTGATGCGGGCTCTCAACGAACAGGGGATTTCGATCACGGATTTCAGGGTGAGCCCCGAGATGCTGACCGGCCTGATCGCCCTGATAGGCCGGGGCAGGATTTCCGGGTCTATGGCAAAGGAGGTCTTTGCCGAGATGGCCTCCACCGGGCACAGCGCGGAAGAGATCGTATCGAGCCGGGGCGTGGGGCAGATCAGCGACGAAGAAACGCTGAAAGCCGTGGCCGGCCGGATCATCGATGCCAACCCGGCCGAGGCGAGGAAATACAGGTCGGGCAAGACAGGGCTTCTGGGGTTCTTTGTCGGTCAGGTCATGAAGGCGACACAGGGCGAGGCGAACCCGAAGCTCGCAAGCAGAATCGTGAAGGAGCTGCTGGAGGAATGAAAAAGCTGCACATAGCCGATACCGAGCAGATACGCTCAGGTGACGTTACGGACGTGTACTTTGTCCGGACCGAGAAGATCCTCAAGGAGAAGCGGCTGGACAAGCATGTCTGCATGGAGATCTACCTGAAGGCGCTGCCGGAGAAGCAGTACCGCTGGGGGGTCTTTGCTGGCCTTGAGGAAGTATGCATCCTTCTCGAGGGCAGGCCGGTCACCGTACGGGCTCTTCCTGAAGGAAGCGTGTTCTTTCCGCAGACCCCGGTGATGACGATAGAGGGCCGGTATCTGGATTTCGGCGAGCTGGAGACCGCCATTCTGGGCTGCCTGTGCCAGGCCTCGGGCATTGCCACCAAGGCCTCGCGCTTTCGCATCGCCGCAGAGGAAAAGCCGCTGATCAGCTTCGGTGCGCGGCGGATGCACCCAGCAATCGCTCCCATGGTGGAGAGGTCCGCATTCATCGGGGGGTGCTACGGGGTAGCTGCCGTGGCGAGCGCGCGGCTCATCGGAGAAAAGCCTTCCGGCACCATCCCCCACGCCCTCATTCTCATCGTGGGCGATACAATCGAGGCCACGAAGGCGTTCGACGAGATAATCGACGAAAGCGTTCCGAGGGTCTCGCTCATCGACACCTTCAACGACGAAAAGTTCGAGGCCATCCGCGTTGCCGAAAGCATGGGCGAACGGCTCTTCGCCGTCCGGCTCGACACTCCGTCCTCCCGCAGGGGCGATTTCAGGAACATTCTCTCCGAGGTCCGCTGGGAGCTCGACTACAGGGGCTTCCGCCACGTGAAGCTATTCGTCTCGGGCGGGCTCGACATCCCGGACATCCTCGATCTCAAGGATGCCGCGGACGCATTCGGTGTGGGCACCCACATCTCGAGCGCCGCGGCCCTCGACTATTCCATGGATATTGTCGAGGTCGAGGGCAAACCCCTGGCCAAGCGCGGGAAGCTCTCCGGCCGAAAATCTGTTCTCCGATGCCCTGCGTGCATGAAGGACTATGTCGTTCCGTACGGCAAAACGAAAGCCTGCGGCTGCCCCGGCGAGCCCGTTTCCCGTCTGGCTGATGTTATTGAGTCCGGCTCAATCGTCTGCGATCTCCCCGACGCCCGGCGGATACGGGCCCGATGCCTCGAAGAGCTCGGCGCTCTTCGCAAGGACTCTGCGATAAAGGAGTTCCTCGGCCTATGATCAGCCCGTTTCTTTTCGATCACGACACGCTTTCCATTCTCGACCAGAGGAGGCTCCCGGGAAAAGAGGTCTGGATCCCCTGCAAAAATGCCGGCGAGGTGGCCGAGGCAATCAGGACCCTCGCGGTTCGGGGCGCTCCCGCGATCGGCATCGCGGCCGCCTTCGGATGCGCCTTGGCCGCACGTTCGGGCCGCGGCGAGCTGGAGAAGGCCTCACGGCTTCTTGTTCGGGCGAGGCCCACGGCGGTCAATCTCGCCTGGGCGGTCGGGAGGGTGGTCGAATCGGTGAAGGACGTTCCGGATTCCACGCTGTATTCGAGGGCCTTGAAAGAGGCTCACGAAATCTGGGAGGAGGAGAAGCGGGCCAACGAGTCCATGTCGCTTCTCGGCGCGTCGCTGTTCCCGGAAGGAAGGACATACTCGCTGCTCACGCACTGCAACGCGGGCTCGCTCGCCACGGGAGGGATCGGCACGGCCCTCGGGATCGTCCGGAAGCTTCACGAGCAGGGAAGGCTTTCAAAGGTCTACATGGACGAAACGCGGCCGCTTCTGCAGGGGGCAAGGATCACGGCCTACGAGATGTGCCGGGCCGGGATACCCGCCGCGCTCATCACCGACAACATGGCAGGCTGGCTCATGAAGCTGGGTAGAATCGACGCCGTGATCGTGGGCGCCGACCGCATCGCGAGAAACTTCGACGCAGCCAACAAGATCGGCACCTACTCGCTCGCCGTTCTTGCCCGGTCGCATGGTATCCCTTTCTACATCGCAGCGCCCCTTTCGACGTTCGATCCCGGAAGCGCCACCGGAGCGGACATTCCCATCGAAGAGCGCCATGCCGTGGAGGTTCTTTCGTTCAACGGGTGCCGATGTGCGCCCGAGGTCGAGGTGTTCAACCCGGCCTTCGACGTGACAGGTCACGAGCTGATTACGGCGGTGATCACTGAAAAAGAGGTTTTCTACCCCTGCGGCAACGGGTCTGAATAACGCCGCCGCTCAAAGTGCAGCGCAGAGACGTGCGGGAGAACCGGGATCGCCCGCCGTATCCCGTTTCATCGCAGGAAAAGAAATCTCAGGATGGAGACGCGTACGGCCTTCGCCCGTTGCCGTTACCCAGAGATGAGATAATGAGGCGGTACTCTCCTCTGAACCACTCCTTCTTGAGTGTTCTGTCCTCGGTTATGGAGATTTCTTTCTGGTTCAGGAGATCGAAGAAATCCTGCTCATACGTCACCCTGCCGAAATCAATGGTCGTCACGTACTTCAGACGGGGCTTGATGAAGTCGAGAAGAGGCGATCGGTTTTTGAACATGGTCTGGAAAAACACCACCTTCCCCTCGGGCATGAGCCAGGGCTTTATGCGCTCCAGCACGAGCCGCTGATCCTGGAAGAGCATGAAGCTCATGCTGAAGAGAATGTAATCGAAGTACTGATCCTGAGGGGGAACATACGACTCAACGGGTGAGTGCTGCACCCGGATATGATCGTCGAGGTTCCATTGCCTGATGAGGTTCCTGCAGTGCCTGAGGTAGCGCCTGTTGATGTCGATGCCGGTGATCTGGAGGTTCTTGGAGCGGATCAGATCGTGGTATCGCCGGATCATGATTCCGTTGCCGATGCCTACATCGAGTATCCTGGACCCTGCGGGGAAGTACTCGAGACAGTTCTGATAACACATGTGCGTCACGTCGTCGATTATGAGCTTGTAGAGATAATTGATCATTGAGCCAGTCCTATAAACATAACAATAATGGTAAGGAACACATATAGAAAGGGCAAGCGATTATCAAGATGGAATTATCGATAAAAGAGGAGAATATGTGATGTTATGGGATCAATATCGGGGAAAGAGCGGGCCTTGACGCACTGCTGCCTGAAGCGCGGGATCAGCAGGCGAGAGCCCCGAATGCCGGATTATCCGCTCGATGCGGTGCATGACCGCATCGGCGAATATTTCATGTCCTCGTTCATTGGGGAGCCGCACATCGTCGAGCACCAGCTCTCGGTGCTCGGTTCCGGTTTCGTGGATGAAACCCGCCCAGAGCAGATGAACGGGGATGAGCATGCACTCGAGATCGAACGCCGCCTCTCTGAGCGCCCGGTAGTAGATTTCCACCGCATCCATATCGTGCGGATTCTCGAACGGATGCGAGGTGAGCAGACAGATCCGGGGAGAAAAGCCCTCACGCGCACGCCTGACCATGTGAACGATGTTTTCTTTGAACTCGGAGCGATATACCGGGAAGAAGGCGTCGTCCACCCCGAAATGGATCAGGAGGATGTGGGGACGATACGGCTTGATGTCCTCGTGGAACGACCGGATTCCATGAAACGAGTTTTCCCCGCAGCGGGACCGGTTGACGATTTCCAGGGGCCGCCCGGCGAAACGCTCGCGGACGATGTCCATATAACCTCTTGCCGCTCCATGGCCGGCCGCGATACTCCCGCCGCGGACGAGAATTCTCAATGGCTCACCGTGGTCCATGAGCCCTCTTCGCTGAAGCCGAGCAGGACAGGTTTTCATCCGGCGGTGTGTACTCATATTCCTGCACACCGGACGCATGGGTATGAATGGTGACCGGTCCTGCGCATATTTCAGATCCGGTGTGCATCAGCCCTCCCGAATTTCGCCCTGAGCATCGAGAGTACGGTTGCGGGGAGTATTCTCATCCAGAGGGAGCCCCAGCTTTTCGAGGGAGACTCGTGTACCGGGTTCTCCTCCATGATTATGGCCTGCACGGGGCAGGCTTCCACGCACAGGCCGCAGCCGATGCATTTCCCGCTGTCATAGCTGTGGGAGCCATTGAAAATGCCATGGGCGTGGGTGTTGCACACCTCGGCGCATAGGCCGCAGCCGGTGCAGACATCCCCGCTCACCCGGGCGAGGAAGTGAGGATGCGCCAGGGAAACTCCTGCTCCAAAACGGTTGATGGATTCCACATAGTGACAGCAACAGTCGCAGCAGGTGCAGATCGCGTTTGGATTCGACGGCTCGAGATTGGCGGCCATGAACACGAGATTTTTTTCCCACCGTTCTTTTACGATCGAGTGCATTTCCTCCCTGCTCACCATGCGCCCGGTTCCCCCATTGACCGAGGACAGGGCAAAGGACCCGAACACCAGACACCCGTCCTCAGGGGAAGACCTCTTGCAGGAGTCGCCGGAAAAACGGCGCGACTGTCTGCACTGGCAGACGTTCAGCACCGCCATGTGCTCGTGGGCGGCGATCATTTTCGACATGAGGTCCGCATCAACTACACGGCTCTTCTGCTCAATGACGCTCTGCAGGGGGATATTGCGGATCATGGGGGCTCTCCTCGTGCTGTAACGGCTCGTGTACCCGGTGGCGAACAGGGCGTTGATGAGCCGGGCGTACCTGCGGTGCCAGGCCGTGTCTCGGCCGTCGGCGAGCAGATACTCGAACATGCCCGGAATGAGGGGAAGGAGTGCATATCCCCGCGTCGATCTGAAGATGACTTTCCTCTCCGCCATAGCCTCGAGAAGCGGCAGCACATGATCGGGGGACATCTTGGCCCTGCGTGCGATCGTTTTCAGTGGGCGCGGAAGGTAGTAGGGCAGACAGCGGGCCAGCTTCGCCTCCTGAGGGCTGAAGAGGTGCGATACCAGATCGAGGAGCTCATCCCCGAGAGGTGGGCCGAGGAGCCACACCGAGCTGAACACCTTTGCCAGAGCGATATGCTCCGCATGGACGGCGTTCCTTTCTTCCAAGACATCTCCTTTCTCATCCTTCGTGGCCCGGAAACGCGAACTTCGAAGGGACTCTAAAGCATTCCACTCATATACACCATTCCCGCAGAAAACGCTCATCTCATCTTTCAGCATCGAGGCTTTTCTGAGGCCGGGGCCGTGCACCGGTTCAGCAGCCGCAACTCAGTCTCCATCTGCCGGGAGCAGGTCCAGCGCAAAATATCTCGATTACAGACACAGTTCAGACGATCCTCTCCTCCGAAGGACCGAACCTCTCGGACAAGAGCTGCCTGGAAGACAGCGGCCCCAAGCCGGGAGAATGTACGGGCCCGGGCTCGCGGCGAGGCTCCGAGCCCAATCCGAATCCATAGGGAATATCATGAATTGCGGATCATGTGCGATTCATGATATTCCCTTACCCGAAAGGTGCGGACTATCATGGAACTGCTGGCCAAAAGCGGTATCGTGGGTTTGATACTTGCGGGCATCTCCATCATCACCCTCGCGGTGTTTCTCGAACGTCTGGTCGTCCTCCACCTGGAGCGAAGACGTCTGAGACAGGGCAGGGGTATCATGGAGAATATCGCGGATATGATAAGGACAAATACGGGAATGACCGGAGAAAAGCTCGCCGAGCTGATCTCGTTCAAGGTCGAGGACAAGATCGAGCATCTTTCGTCGAGTATCACGTTTCTGAGGCTGTCTTCGACCGTCTCACCGCTTCTGGGGCTCCTGGGAACCGTGATCGGCATGATCCAGGCGTTCAAACAGGTGTCGGAGATGGGAGGTGCGGTGAAACCCGCCGTGCTCGCGTCCGGCATATGGATGGCGCTCCTGACCACGGCGGAGGGATTGATCGTCGCCATTGCGGCGTTCCTCATGTACCACTACCTCCAGCACCTCGTAGGCAGGATCGGAAAAGCGATCGCCCGTGAAGCCGAGGTGAAGATTCTTGAATACGGCAATGATCAGGATTAACCATAAGCCGAAAAACGACGACGATTTCGTGAGCATCGAGATCATGCCTCTGGTGGATGTCGTCTTCCTCCTGCTCATCTTCTTTCTCCTGACCACGTCATACGCCAACCCGAGCATCGACCTGGCCCTGCCCGAGGCGGAAACCTCACAGATAAACGACCATACGGACCCATATATCATAACCATCGCGCAAGACGGATCGTTCACGATCAATCAGGAGCCTTCAGTGCTCTCGGATATCGAGGGCATCCCGCCGGGCAGCGACATTCTCCTGCTCGAGGACAATGCCGGGCCGTACGGGGTGTTCGTCGGGGTCCTCGATGCCCTCAGGAAGAACGGGCATACGAGCATCTCCATAGTGACCGATGAAAAAACTGATTAGGATCCTTTTCTTCCTTTCGCTCTCCGTGATCATCCATCTGGGCGTCTTTCATCTGCTCACCGGCCCTGCGGTGAGCCGGCCGCCGAATGAGGTGGTTCAGGTGTCCCTCGTCTCGAAGAAGGCTCCTGAAAAAACCCAGATTTCCCAGGCGCCGAAACCAAAGCCCAAGCCAAAACCCAAACCCGCCCCGGAGCCGGCGCCCGAACCAGAGCCTGTCCCGGAACCGGAGCCTCGGGAGATCACCGATGCGGCCGAGCAAGAAAGCGGGCCTTTGCTCGAAAACACAGCAGCCGCCCAGGGTGAGCCCTCTCACGATGTCAGCACTGTCGATTCCCGTATCACGGCCGCCCTCTACGAAAGGCAGGTAACCGACATCATCCGGAAGAATCTGAGGTATCCCGCCAATGCCAGGAGAAGGGGGATCGAGGGCACGGTGGTCGTTCGATTCGTCATAGGCCGTCAGGGGAAGGCGGCAGATATCCGGCTGGTGCAGTCTTCAGGTGCGTCCATACTTGACAGGAACGCTCTGGAGGCCATCATGAAATGCAGTTTTCCTCCCCCGCCCAGAGAACTCATGGAAATGAGCGTGCCCATAACCTTCCGGCTCACCGGGGAAATGTAGGCCGCGGAGCGCGTCCTGATCCAGGTACCGGAACTGGCCTCCGGGTACGAACCGGGATGAAATGTGTACGAAGGTCTCTCGTTCTCACTCAAATCAGGCATGCTCCGCGCTCATGGTCGGCAACGGCTCGGGAAAGACAGCGGCTTTGCGGTGTCTCGCAGGGCTGCTGAGGGATTATCCTGCAGCATCACCCTCGTCCACAAGAACACGACCCGATCCGGTTGTCGAAACGAAACAGGCCGGGTCCCCCCTGTATAGGTCCTTCAGGACGCGGGGCTACCTGAGGCCCCGCGCTTTCAGGATATGCTCGAAGCCGGTGTTTATCATGTCGATATACTCGTTTCTCGGCATGATCTCGCGGGACACGGCGGTCATGAGTCTCTCGGAGATCCTGCCCGATACGGCAAGCTCTCTTCCGGCCGCATGCGCAGCAACGAATATGTCCTTGAGGGTTTCGCCAGCCACCAGCCGCATTGCCGGGCCGTGGGGCCGGAGAAGGGCGCCTGCGAAGTCGCGTCTCACGTTTCTGCTGAACGCCTTCACAAAGGCGAGCAGGGGATCGAAATTGTCTTTTTCCCAAAAGCCGCAGTTCGCCACGAGGACGATCTTTCCATGGGGGAGTGTCTCCCGCATGAGATGGAAGTTGTGCCCGTCGAACACCTCCATAAACGGTTCGGCAAGGGGTTGCATGCGGTCGACAAGCGTCTTGAGAGGACCGGTCATGCCGTCCATATAGACCGGGGTGGCGAACACCCATACGTCCGAACGGCTCAGCCTGGGAAGGAGCATCGACATGTCGTCGCTCTGGAAACAGACGCCGGGAGTTTTCACCCAGCACCCGAGATCGCCCTTGCAGCGGCCGATATTGAGCTTCTCGGTGCAGAAGACCTCCACATCCGCCCCTTCATCCTTAAGCCCGTCCAGAAACGGGGTCAAAATTCGGGAAGTGTTCCCCTTGTCCATCAGTGGGCTCGCCTGCAGCACGATGACCTTCATATCAGCCGTACCTCCTGTGCGCGTGATGGTGATGCAATGGCTGTCGTCATTTCCACATGACCTCGATCTTTACATAGGGGAACGCCTCGATCATGCGTTTGATCTCGCCCTCGATCTCTTCCCGGGCCGCGCCGCCGTCGCCGGAGAGCACGATGCGCACGAGAGTTCCCCAGCGTTTGTCCTCGCCGACTTCGACCACTGCTTTCACCCCTTTCGCTTCGAGCGGGGCGAGCATCCCGGCAAACTCGCGTCTGGCCAGGTCCCACCGGAGTTGGGGTTTGAAGATCTTCCCGATCGCGGTGAGCGGCAGCTGTTTAGTGAAGATGATCTCCTTGGGCATAGCCGGGCGTTCGGAGATGCGGTCTTCGAGAAACTTCATCAGCTCCTCGGGGTCGGCGTGCGCTTCCGGCTTGAGCTGGACGAACAGTACCGGGAGCTCTCCGGCGTAGGAGTCAGGCTTCCCCACGGCCGCGGATAAGGCGACAGACGGGTGCTGGCCGGCGGCCTCTTCGATGATGGACGGATCGATGTTGTGCCCGCTCCGGATGATGAGATCTTTCGAGCGGCCGGTCAGGTATACGCGCTCCTCCTCGTCTATGTATCCGAGATCTCCGGTGATGAGCCATCCGTCGTCCGTCAGGGTTCCCCTGTTCTGCACGGAATCCTTGTACCCCGGGAATATGTTCGGACCCTTGAGCATCACGACACCGGTTTCGTTCAGTCCGCAGAACTCGCCGGGCGAGCCGTCCTGGTTCAGTCTGGCAACCCTGATCTGCTCATGGGGAAGGCGTATACCGACAGAACCGATCTTTGCCTTGCCAAATGCAGGGGTCATGGCCACGATCGAGCCGGCCTCGGTCATGCCGTACATCTGGGACACCTGAATGTTGAAGGTGGATTCAAAGGCCCGTTGCACCTCTGTAGGCAGCGGAGCCCCGCCGGTGAGGCAGATCTTCACCGATGACATGTCCGCCCCGTTCAACGGGACATTCAGGAGCGCGACAAGGCTGGTGGGCATACCTCCCATGTGAGTAACGCGGTATTTTTCGATCAGTTTCCAGTGATTCTGTACAAAGCTCGGGTTCCTGAAGCCGGCCGGGGTGGGGATGATGACCTCTGTCCCGACACAGAACGGGGAGAGTGAGCATATGATCGAGCCCGCTACATGGAACAGGGGCAGCCCGTTCACCAGAATCGCGGAATCTGTGAAACCCCAGAGATGGGCCACGGCCCATACCGCATAGAGTGTGTTTCCCTGCGTGTGCGGGGCCAGCTTCGGGGAGCCGGTCGTTCCTCCGGTGTGGAAGTAGGTGGCGATATCGCTCCGGGAGAAGGTCCGGTCAAAGGTCAGCCTGTCGGCAGGGTATCCGGCGATGGTTTTGTCGAAGTTGTAGACACCCTCGGGCTCGTCGCCCGGTTTGCCGACACGGAGTATCGCCTTGAGTGTCGGGACCTTGTCCCGTATTGCCTCCACCTTCTTCCAGATGTCGAGGACCGGATGCGGCCCGAGAGCGACGAGCACCCTGGTTCCTGCGGCATTGAGGAGATCCGCGATCTGGTCAGGATTCAAAAGGAAGTTTATGGGATTGGCGATCCCGGCCGCCTGCGCTCCCCAGAAGGTGAAATGCGCCTGGGGAAGGCTGGGCAGAAGAAATGAGACGCAGTCGGAAGGACCGGCCCCGAGATCGTGAAACATATTCGCCGCCTGGGTGATCATGCCGAACAACTGTCCGTAGGTGATCCGAACCGGATCTTCTTCCGCTGCGCCGGTGGGAAGAAAGGTGATCGCGCTCTTGTCCGGCCTTTTCGCGGCGGACGAGCGAAGCAGATCATACACACAATCCGCGGTTATGGTCTCCTCCCAGGGCCTTTTCTCGAGTTCCCTCACATCCCCGATCCCGCTCACGGGTTTCACGGTAAAAGCCATGCCATGCCCTCCTTTTAATTTTCTCTTTTTCCTGAGCTTTCCTTCATGGCCGCGGCAATGACTACAGTGCCGACTTGGTCGATCATGTTGATGAGGAACTCGTCCGAGTCCCTGTCGATGAGCCCCACGCAGACCACCGATGCGAGCCCGTGGGTGAAGATCCACATCCTGTTGAGCAGCACGTCGCGCTCTTCCTGGGTCATCGTGGTGAAGCGGCTGTCCGCTTTCATCTCCTCGCGCAGCGTGACAAGGAACTCATCCACGAGATCCTTGTATTCATCGCTTTGAAGAAAGAGGAGGCGGAAGAGCTGCTTATGGTCGCGGGCGAAGAGCGCAAGACCGGCCCCCATATTCAGAAAGACCCGGTCCGTGCGAGGAGCCGCCGTATACTGCAACAGAAGCGATATCGCCTTGTTCATCACCTCTTTCTGCAGCTCTTCCATGGAGGAGAAGTGAAAATAGACCGGCTTCGTCGACACACCCATCTCACGTGCAACGCTTCGCGCGGTGAGACTCTGCATACCGTGGGTATCGACGATGAAAAAGGCAGCCTGAATGATATCGTCTCTTGTAACGATCGCCTTGGGCGGCATGAGATCACCCCTCGATACAATGATAGGTAACATGCGTTACGTTACAAATGTTACCTATCAGTTGTCTTGTTCACGGTCAAGTATTTTTTGTGTCAGCGGTAAAAAATGACCCGGAATACAGAAGTGATCCTCCGGGGTGAGAGCACCCGGAGGGTTTTGAGGCCTCACGTGATTATTCCTCGGGCCGACGGCAGTTCTCGATTTGGGCGTGGACGCCCCTGCGCAGGCTGGGGATCCGGTGTTCGAGGATTCCTATTCCGATGAGGAACATGACGGTGAGGGTGGATACGGCCAGGGCCTCGGCGTATTCTTTGAATCCGATCAAGGCGCCCACGGCGGCCAGGAGCCAGATCACGGCGGCGGAGGTGACGCCGAGCACGCTGTCCCCTCTGCAGAGGATCACGCCTGCACCCAGAAAGCCGATGCCGGTCACCACCTGGCCCAGAACCCGGGTGATGTCCGTGTATGCGTTTGCATAGGCAATGCTCAAGGAAACGAACAAACTGGTGCCCAGGCAAATGAAGATGCTCGTGCGGATGCCAGCCGGTTTGCCCCGGATCTGTCGTTCCAGGCCGACGATGCCGCCGCAGAGGACGGAAACGCCGATCACGGTCCAGAAGTCAGCAAGAAAAACGCCCATGAATCTGATCCTTTTCTCTTCCGGGAGTCTTTTCTCACAACTGCCTCCCGGAGTCACAACCTTTAAGATCCCTATCGCACTTTTGCAGACAAAAATTGAGGGAAAAGAACTTCCGCCGGGGGATAGAGGCTCACGAAGTAAGGCGGGGGTGTACGGTTGCGGTGTCGCAGTATCCGGGTCTCATTCGGATGATGCACTTCAGTCCTTGCTTCAGAGGCTTCTCCTTTCTCCTCAGGACCAAGCGCGGCCGACTCAGAAGACCAAAGACAAGACGCAGAAAAGGAAAAAATCGATGAGCTCTCTGATACACCGCTGGCATGCATAAGGGGCGACTCATTCGGCAGCTGCTCCTCGATCTTGGCCTCAGGGGGTTTCTCCCGCCCATCTCTCCCGGGGCGCCTCAGTGTGTCGGACCGGGCACGGCGTGCTTCAGGCCAGCGGGTCGCTCGCTCGGGGCAATGCCTGAAAAGGGTGATGCAAGGGTGCAAGAGGCCGGTATGACACCGGCCCCTAGCGCGATGCGTGCGCGGTTTTCCTGTCGCGCGGGCGGAACCTTCTGCGGTTGCTTCTGGAGGGCTTGCGCTCTTTGCTCATGTCTTTTGCGAACAGATCGTCCTCTGGCCAGATGACCGGGATCTTCATTCCCAGGTATTTCTCGATTGCTTCCAGGGCATAGACGTACCGCTCACAGGCAAGCGATATCGCTTTTCCCTGCTTGCCCGCCCGGGCGGTGCGGCCGATCCGGTGGACATAGTCCTCGCAGTCTTCCGGCAGGTCGTAGTTGATCACCAGGTCGAGATCGTCAACGTGCAGGCCCCGCGATGCCACGTTCGTGGCGACCAGGATGCGGATACGGCCTGTCTTGAGGCCCTCGATCACCTTGAGCCGCTCCTTCTGCGGGAGGTCTCCGTTGATGAAGTCGCAGCTTATCCCGTTTTTTCTCAAGCGCCGCGCAAGGTCTTCAGTGGTCTGCTTCATGTTGGTGAAGATCAGACAGTTCCTCGGGTTTTCCCGTGAGAGGATGCCCAGCAGCAGGGGCATCTTCTCCTCGTTGCTCACATGGTAGAGCTCCTGGGTGACCGTGTCCACGGTTATGTGCTCGGGGGCTATCTCGATCTCCACCGGCTCGTTCATGAACCGCCACGCGAGCTCTTTGACAAGAAAGCTCAGGGTTGCGCTGAACAGCATGGTCTGCCGCTTGCCTGCGGGCGGCATGGCTCGAAGCATCTTCTTGAGATCGGGAATGAACCCCATGTCGAAGAGGCGGTCGGCCTCGTCGATCACAGCTATGCCCACGTCTCTGAAGTTGAGCCTGCGGGACTGGTGAAAGTCGAGGAGCCGTCCCGGGGTCCCCACAATGATGTTCGCACCTTCCTTGATCTGACGCTCCTGGGTCTTATATCCCACGCCTCCGTAGATGCAGGCGATCTTGTAGTCGAGATGGGCTCCGAGGAGCCGGGCTTCCTTCTCCACCTGGGTGGCGAGCTCCCGGGTGGGGACGATGATCAGTGCCTTCTTCCCCCGCTGATTGCGGAGATTCTGGAATATGGTGATGAGAAAGGCCGCGGTCTTTCCGGTTCCGGTCTGCGACTGTGCGCATATGTCCGACCCGGAGAGGCTGTGCTTGAAGGTGGCTTCCTGTACCGGTGTGCACTCGGTGAAGCCGGCGTCGCGGATTCCGAGCAGAATCCGCTCGTCAATCGGTAATTGATCAAATTGCATTCAGACTCCTTGGTAGGATTGTTTCAGTTTCTATCGACAAAATGTACCTGATTTCATGAACAAAATTCTTTTCCGTTCAGGCACACTATCATATCCGACCGGAATGTCAAGATAAAACAGCATAGAGCGGCCGGTGAAATGTCCGAAGGTCGAGGCCGGCCCTCACGCATGGGAAAATAACCACAGGGTGAGCGCCGCGATCGCGAGCGTCAGGACCGTCACGGTAATGCCGGTCGGTGCATGGTTGCGCCAGCTGATGCGAATCCCGTGGGCCGCGGCTGACTCGACAACGATGATGTTGGCAATGCTGCCGATGATGAGGAGGTTGCCGGCAAGTGTGCTGCTCAGGGCCAGGATCGGGCCTGCGAGTGGATGATGGGCGACCGGCAGCAGGAGCATGGTGGCTGGAACGTTCGAGACCGCGTTGCTGAGCACAACCGTAATGGCAAAGAGCCATCCCGGATGGGCGGGATCGACACCGAGCCTGAGGAGTTCGGCAACAGCCAGGTCGGGCACCCTGGTCTCCTGAAGGGCATGATTGACGACGAAAAGCCCGCAGAAGAGCACCAGGAGCTGCCAGTCGACGAGCCCCAACATGGTGCGCGAGTGCATCCTGCGGCTCATGAGCAGGATTCCCGCAGCTCCCAGGGCCACGATGTCCCGGGGAAGACCCGTGAACAGGAACACGATGAAGAGCACGCCGGTTATGCAGAGAGCCTTCGAGGACTGCCATGGATTCCACGGGGGAAGGCCGTCTGGCGGGTCCGCCGGCAGCCCTTTGCCGTCCGCCCAGCGCCCCCGGTACTTCCACGCGATCACACACCAGGTGACAACGAGTCCCAGCAGTGAGGGAGCGGCCGCGATGAGCAGATAGCCGGAAAAGGAGAGGGCCAGGCTCTGGCCGATGAGTATGTTCTGCGGGTTGCCGATCAGTGTTGCCGCAGAGCCGACATTGGATGCGCACGCAACCGCCAGGAGGTATGGAACGGGATCGAGCCCGCGGCGCCTGCATGCCTGAATGAGCACCGGAGGCACGGCAAGACAGACGATGTCGTTCATGAACACCGCGGAGAGAACGCCGGTGAGCATGATTACCGCCGCAAGGAGCAGGGCGGGCGACGCCTTCAGTGATGTCACCGCCTCTGCGGCCCGGGTGTAGAACCCTCCCAGGCGAAGCTGAGCGGAAATCACCATGAAGGCAAACAAGAGCGCGATCGTGGAGATATCGACGGCTCTGGCGGCCTCGTTCAGACTCAGGACTCCTCCTGCGATGAGGACGATGGCTCCCACAAGAGCAAGGCCTGTACGGTCGAGCTGGAGCCGGGGCAGCCTCCCCAGCAGCATGCCCGCATACACCACGATGAAGACGGCCACGACCGCATGAGTCATGGCCGGACACTAGCTCACTTTAACGGAAAAGAGCAATACCGAACTGTGAAGATATCATCAATGACTCACTCGACATAGATCATTTTCCGTGTCATCCCGCCGTCGACGATGAAGTTCTGTCCGGTGACGAACCGGGACTCATCGGACAGCAGCCAGGAAACGAGCGATGCGATGTCTCGGGGCTCTCCCACACGACCCGCCGGGTGCTGGGCATGATCCTCGGAGGAAAGGGGTTCATCATGGGTATGAATCCACCCCGGGCTGATGCAGTTGGCTCGGATGTTCGGACCCAGGCTCACGGCGAGGGCATGGGTGAGAGACACCATGCCGCCTTTGGACGCCGTGTACGCGAAGGTGTTTTTCTCAGACTGGAGGAAACGGGTGGATGAGATGTTGACGATGGCACCCCTGCCCCGGCGGAACAGGGGGTATGCATGCTTCGCGGTCAGGACCACGGACGTGAGATTGACTGCCAGGATCCGGTTCCACATCGCGATGTCGATCTTTCCGATGGGATCGCCGTGCGGGTCGGAAATGCCGGCATTGTTCACCACGAAATCGATATGACTGTACCCCCGGCCGGGAAGCTGCTCGAACGCCGCCTTGACGGACTCCTCATCGCCGACGTCCACATGACAGAACGCCGCATCGCCCTCGGATTGCAGCTCCGAGACGGTTTTCATGCCCGTTTTTCGGTCGATGTCGAAGATCAGGACCGAATAGCCGTCCTCGAGGAGCCTGCGCGCAATCGCTCTGCCAATGCCCCTGGCGCCGCCGCTCACTACCGCGGCTTTCTTTTCATCGCCCGGATGTCCATTCATAAACGCCTCCACTTATAAGCATAGCCTCAGTGCTGCGCGCGTCAAGGTCTGCCGCTCGAGCACGGTATATCGATGCGTGCGACGATCAAGGATGATCCGTGCCGGTTTTCGCCATACCCGCCGCCAGTGCCTTGAGGGCTGCGGCGGAGGTTTTTATATTAATTAGTGAACAGGTTTTTTCAGTGATGATCCGAGACGATTCGTCCTCGAGAAGCCGTGACATCCATGTCATATGCAGCCGTCCGAGGCAAAAAAGGAGGAGATATGGCTACACGGTATTTCGCCCTTATCCTGGGCATATTCTATGCGATCGTAGGCGTGCTGGGGTTCTTTCCACCGTTGCTTCAGTCTTTACCCCTGGATGCACCCAATGTGTTCGTCGATTTCCTGAAAGGGAGTCTGCTGGGAATATTCCCGTCGAACATCCTTCATAATCTGGTCCATCTGGTTGTCGGGATATGGGGAATCGCGGCCTACCGGAGCCTGGCGTCGTCCCGCATATTCGCAAAGAGCATCGCCGTCATCTTCGGCGTGCTGTTCGTCATGGGGATCATCCCGGTGCTGCGCACCACCTTCGGTCTGATCCCTCTCTACGGCGCCAACGTGGTTCTCCATCTGGTGACCGCGCTTCTGGGCGTTTACTTCGGCTGGGTGGTGAGTGAAAGGGAAGCGCTCGTCGTGAGGCAATGACCGGGAAAGAATCGAATCCGGCTATTTCATGAGCGCCTTTTTCATGAAAAGCCCCTTGATGGATCGGGCACAGCGGTCCATCACACCTCTGAGCGGGGCCCGGCTCACCGGACCCTGCCCGAAAATGCTGTGCCGAAGGCTCGCAGACGGATCGTCGGTGTCGAATGCCACTGCATGGAGCTTTCCTGCCTGATGTCCGGGATTGACGGCAAGGGTATGTCCGATCGTGCAGCGATAGAACCCGCTCAGATAGGGTGATTCATGAATGTGGCCGTGGAGGCTTACCAGGGGCCTGTGCTCCAGAATGAACCGCTCGATGGCCCGCGAGCCGATGGGTCTGCCGGTATAGAGGGTGTCGAGGCCGCTTCCAAACGGCGGGCAGTGGAATACACACACCGCTCGATCCTTTCTGCAGGGCAGAAGGCCGGCGAGCTCTTCTTCCATACTCGGCCTTTTCAGCGCGTATTCCCCGTCCGGGCTGGGCTCGATGCCTTTTTCCGTGCTCACCATGGGAAATCTGCTCTTCACGAAGCCGCTGCCGCGGAGATCTCGGCGCACGAAGTCCTTGACCCAAAACGACGAATCGGTAGTGCATCCGTACCCTGTGAAAAGGACCCCGCCCAGCGTCACTGTCCTGCAGTGAATGCACGCCGCTTGAGGCGCCTTCTCCTGCAGATACTCGATCGCACGGATCCAGTCGTGGTTTCCGGGAACATACAGTATCGAAATGCCGGGGCTCCGGCCGGCAATCCCGGCGAAGAAAGGGGCCAGGAACGAGTCGATGAATGAGAGCTGGGCCTGCAGGGCATACGAGAAATCGGCCTGTCCCAGAAGGAGCTTGCTCACGCTCCCGACCCGCGTGGGAAGGAGGTCTCCCCCGATGAAGATGCACTGCGCCTCCTGTCTGAGGGCATAGGCCTCCAGATCGCAATAAAGATCAGCTCTGCCGTGGAGGTCGCTTGCGAAAGCTACTCTCATACACTGCCTCTCCCGCATCACTCTCTACTCATGCGCCAAGTCAAGCATACTACAGGAAAAGCGCTCTCCGGGAAAGAAATTCAGAGTGGAGAGTTCCCTCGAAGGGTTTTCCCTCCGGCCAGGGTCACGTCAAGGAAGCAGTGCGCAGAGATGCTTGAGCATAGTATGCATACGAGGAAAGCCGCGCGAAGGCGGAATTGATTTTTCGGCAATAATCGTGTGATACTTTCCATACCGGATTGTCCGGATAACCATGAAAAATTCGAGGGCGGATGTGACGAAATGACGACCATTCTCGTTCTGTATCATTCACAAGGGGGGAACAACAGGAAAATGGCCGAAGCGGTAGCCGAGGGCGTCAATTCCATCGAAGGAGCCGCAGCGAACCTCAAAGACGCCCTCGATGCCGGCATCGACGACCTGCTCGCGTGCGACGGGATCGCGATCGGCTCGCCGGAGTACTTCGGCTATTTCTCGGGTGCCCTCAAGGATTTTTTCGACAGGACGTATGAGCCGGCCCGGGACAAGGTGTTCCGGAAGCCGTATGCGGTGTTCGTCAATGCCGGCAACGACGGGTCAGGGGCCTTGAGAAACATCGAGCGCATCTGCATCGGATATCGGCTCAAGAAGGTCTACGATCCGATTGTGATAAAGGGCGACATCACCCCCGATGTTCTCGAAGCCTGCACTCTCATGGGCCAGACCCTCGCTGCGGGCTGCGCGGCGGGAATCTACTGAGACGGAGCCGGGGAGGCGCCTGAGGGGCGGGCAACCGCGTGTGAGGAGAGGAAGCCATCTCCCGGCTGGCTCTCGTCCATCATTCGGGACGGTTCCTGAGTGCGGGCCGAATCCAGGCGGGTCATGGCCCGGGCGCTCGTATGCCACGTGCACCGGGCTGACTTCGAGACGGCCTGAGGCCGGTTACTGTCCGCCGAGCGCGCAAGCAGTCCGATCCCCGCTAGCCGCCCGGGAGAAGTATCGCCTGATGATGATCCGGGAGAGCATGTCCGCCTCGATCCAGTACCGGTCTTCGAGGATCAGGAGGCATCCCACGGTGATCCCTTCGCCGGTGTCTCTGTGACGGGCATATCCGGTGAACCAGTTCCGTCTCCCATCCGGGTCGGTGCCGCCGATGCTTCCGCTCTTTCCTCCGATTGTAAGGTGCTTCAGCACCCGGTCGGAAGAGCACCCTCGAAAGGTCTTGGCAACCGTGCCTTTCCTGACCGTGCGCTCCATCATGTCGGCAAGAGCCTCCGCCGTGCTGCGCTTCATGACCTGGGTCTTTTCCACGGACTGCCCGCGGACGAGCCGGGGGGTGATCATATAGCCCTCGTTCAGAACGGCCGTTACCATCTGGGCGGCATGCAGGGGCGAGATGCGCGTCTGCCGGTTGAACCCGCAGGCGAGCTCGGCCGCGCCGTAATCGTCCTGGGGCAGATAGCTGACACTCGGCGTGATCTCGAATTCGCGGAGCAGGGATTTGCCGAACCCCATCCTTTCCGCGGTCAGCACGATCGGCTCCCGTCCCATGTACATGCTCCCGAGTTTGCCGAAGACCACGTTGTTCGACTTGGCGAACGCGTCGGCCAGTGAGATGTCCTCGCACCAGCGGTTTCGCTTGTTGGTGAGCTGCTGCTTGTAGAGCGTGTAGGCGCTGCCGGTATAGAAGAACATGCTCTCCGCGGTGAAGCCCGCCTGTTCGATGGCGGCGACCGCGGTCACGAGCTTGAAAATGCTCGCGCCCAGCTCAGGCTCCAGGCCGAGGCTGCAGTCTGATTCTTCCCGGTTCCGTCCATAGAGAACCAGGATGTCTCCGCTGCGGGCGTCCATCACTACAACGGCGCCGTAACACATCTTGTATTTGGCTGCGGTATCGATGACGAATTTCTGGAGATCCCAGTCGATGGTGAGGCTGCGGCGCTTGATGATCTCTTCGTCAATATGGACGAGATCCTGTCTCGACAGGGCGCGCACATGCCGAGAAGCGGGCATCTCCTGCCTGACGGCCGCATTTGTTGCGGGCGGTTCATTCTTGCGGGAAACCCCGGTCGTGCACTCGCTTTCGGGATAAAAAGAGAAGAGCGCCACAGCGGCCAGTGCGAGGAGAAGCGGATATCTCAGCCGTAAGAACCTGCGTTTCCTCCTCTTCATCGGTGGAAGTTCGTCAACAGGATACCATCTGTGCATTGACGATTATTAATCCCTTTTTCCGACAGCAAGTCAATGGGCATAACCAAGTCCCTCCTTTTAGAGTGTCGACACGCTGCAGCAGTCGGGCCAGTAGAGGATGGTCCGCTCGTCGGTGCGCATGAACACCCGCACCGGTCCGTCCTGTGATATGACAAAGACGATGCTCCCTCCATACGCGCCTGAAAAGGCTATCCCTGAGTTGTGACGCGTGCCCAGCCCCCCGGGGTCCAGCGGCTCGCCTCCACCCTCCCCGAAGCCATCGGGTCCGGTGATGATCGAGCCTTTCCATGCGGGTGCGACGAGCATGGCCCCGAAGCTGACCAGCTCGAGCTCGGTGGTGAGAATCACCGCTCCGTCGATCACGCCCAGTTGAGAGAGGAACTTGATTCTCTCCGAGACGGTCTTTCTCACGGCTATGCTGGTGGGCACGTCGAGGTCGTCCTGGAGAAGCTGCTCAAGCAGCGGCTGAACGCCTACCTTCTCGATGAAATTGAACCGGGGGATGTAATATTTCCGCTCAAGGCTTTCGGATGGAAGGAGAATGAAAATGGAGCCGTGCCCCCGGGAAGACGCTTCAGAGAGGAGCATTTCGACGACGTCCCGGTAGACGCGCCAGTACGCGTCGCCGTAGGTGATATACAGAGACTGGTTCCTGATGGCCTCCATCAGATGACGCCCCAGCGATCTCACGGTGAAAGGCGAGGGTGTGGCGGGCAGGAATTCGCCGCTCAAAATACGGCCGATCTGGCTGTGGTGCCGGGAGATCACGAGAGACCCCGCATCATTGGCATACACGGTAAAATAATCGGGACGGTACCCCATCTCACCGTATACCCATATGGGAATCTCACTGAACGGATGGGCGGTGGGCGAGAAGGTGAAAATGCCCCATATGGTCAAGTCCTCAGTCTCACCGATCGGGCCGACCGCCATGGCGCTGATGGCAGGATCGAGGGCTGGGGCGAGCTTGGTGATCGAGTCCACGGACAGACGAAGCGGGGTTTCGAGGTGGAAGAGATACTCAGAGGTTCTCCTCTCCCCCACAGCGCCGCCGGCCGGGCCGACCATGACCAGCGCGAACCGTATGGGCCTTCCTTCTTCGCGTTCGAGACTGGCGAGGTAGGCGACCTCTATGACCCTCTTCAGGCGGTGAAACGGAGGCAGGGGGGGCTGGATCTTTTCGTGGAGAGGATGAGCCTGGTCCAGCTCCCATGTCTCGATAATCCGCTGGATGATCCTGTCTTCGAGCATGATCCTTCGCCTCTGTCCCTCATTCTTTGCCGGCGAGCCGAAAACAGCCGCTCTGCCGCAGCTGCAGCATGGCAGCCGTGTTCATTTCGATAACTGCAAGATTCATAATACCTTGCTGCTTCCAGGGCTCAAGCCTCGCCGTCTCGAAGCCGGACAGGGGATGTTTTTGCCCCGGCGCCGGCATAGATCATCAGCACGGCGGGCCCTATACTATAATAGTATCCTGTGTATTGTTCACGATGCGTGCGGGATGGGCGGATCTCTCGAAAAATCCTCCTGCATGCAGCGCTGACAGGGAAAGGGCCCGCCCTGATCGCCCTTGTCTCGACTGATGTTTCAAGGCGCCGGGGTGCACGGATTCTCGTTGCACGAAGAGAGCAAGACGCATGCAGGACCGGACAGGAAAACCTATCGCAGACGTCACGGCCTCGGAGGTCTTCGAAAAGCTCAACATGGGCGTACTGCGGATCGATCAGGCGTCGCGCATCACCTATGCAAATCCGTTCGCCGTCGATATCATGAAGATGCCGAAAGAAGACATCGAGGATAAGCTGCTCCGCGACGTGCTTCCGATTTCCATTTCCCGGCGTCTTTCCCGCGAGCTCGATCGCTCGGCTGCCAACGGCGGTGCGACATGCTTCGAGGCATATTATCCTGGGCATCAGAACCTCTGGCTGTCATTTCGCTGTGTGCCGACCCGGGAGGGGATCCTCGTCTTTTTCGAAGATATCACCGAGCTGAGGCGCACGCGGGAAGATCTCACGAAGACCAAGCAGGATCTCGAAATGCGCGTGCAGGAGCGCACAAAGCACCTCAGGCGGACGAGCCGGATGCTGGAAGAGCAGAAAGAGCTTCTGCTGAGCATCATCGACAATATCCCCGTGATGCTGGTCTTTTTCGACTCTTCGGGTGCGGTCAGGTTGGTGAACAGGGCGTTCGAGCGACTCACCGGGTGGTCGATGGAAGAGGCGCGGCATATGAATCTCATAGCCGCCATGTTTCCCGACCCGGCGTACCGGAAGGAAGTGTGGGAATTCATGATGAGGGCGCGGTCGGGGTGGAAGGATCTCGAGCTCACCACCCGTTCGGGGAGCGTCCTGCAGAGCTCATGGGCCAACGTGTTTCTTTCCGACGGCTCGTTGATAGGGATCGGTATCGATATCAGCGAGCGCATTCAGATGGAGAAAGAGCGCATCCGACTGGCAAGCGCGATAGAGCAGGCGGACGAGGGTGTGGCGATCTTCAATCCAAAGTGGGAGATAGAATACGTCGACCAAGCACTGCAGACCCTGAGCGGTCTGAAGAAGCAGGACCTCATCGGCAGGCATGTGCAGGTTCTCTCTGATTTTTTTCCCGGCGACACATTCAGGAAGACACAGCTCAAGTTGGAGCGTGAGGGAAAGAAGTGGACTGGCCGCTGCAGGCGGAAGAAAGAGTCGGGAGAAACCGTTGAGATCAATCTCGCAGTTTCACCTGTCTATGACGAGAAGGGCCGCCTCATCAACTTCATCCTCCTTGCCCGGGACGTCACCGATGAAATCCGTCTCCAGCAGCAGCTTCTCCAGATCCAGAAGATGGAGGCGATCGGAAACCTGGCGGGCGGGATCGCACAGAACCTCAAGAACGCATTCACGCCGATTCTGATCGATACCGAGGTCCTCATGCAGGACATAGGTGAGACTGATCCTTCCTATCCGATCCTGGATGAGATACTCCAGTCCACCTATCAGGGCATAGAGCTGGTGAAAAACCTCCTCATCTTCAGCCGCTGGACACCTCCGCCGAAAGAAACGATCGATCTGGTATCCGTGTTCAACGAGGCCGTGGATTTTCTGAGGGCCTCACTGCCCAGCACCATCGAGATCAGGCGGCGCGTCGAGGTGAAAACCGCACATGCGATCGCCGATCCTTCCCAGATCAAACAGATGATCATCAACCTCGGAAGTAACGCCGGCCATTCCATGCGAAAGAAAGGGGGGATACTCGAAGCAGGTCTCTGCCGTGAAGTCCTGGATGAAGAATCGGTTGCCAGGATCTCTCCAGATCTTGAGCCCGGCCCGTACATCCGGATCACAGTGCGCGATACCGGGAAGGGTATGGACGAAGAAACCCTGCAGCATATATTCGAGCCGTTCTTCACCACAATGGAGAAGCGTGAGGGCAGGGGGCTCGGCCTGCCTGTTGTGCGGGGGATCGTGAAGGACCATCACGGCGCCGTGGCCGTCTCGAGCGATCCCGGGAAAGGCACCGCGATCACGGTGTTTCTACCCGGGCTCCAGGAGTAGGTCTGCCCGAAAGAGCGACCTCCCGTCGAGCGCCTTTCGGGGAAGATTTCCGTCGGACGGATATGGAAAATCCTTCTTTCTTTTCTGGAAAGGATAAAACGACTTTTTTAATTACCTATTATTGTCCTAAAATGAATTATTATTAATAAATTACTTGAGTTTTGTCGATACAATCAGAATGGTGATTTTACGGCCTGTGCCAGTCGATATCATGCAGATCGGCGAGCAGTCGGCGGTGGATTTCTTCATCAGCCGCGACGGCAGGCTCGAGCCCTTTCTCGAGAAGGGGGAAATGATTTCCGGGGGGTCACCTCGCGATCCTTCGCCGAGACAGGGTCAACAAGATATATTACCGTGCCAGTGAGGCTCAGGCATTTGAAAAATATCTCCACTCTTTTCTGGAAAGAATTCTTTCTGATCCCGCTGTTCCCTCCAAGGTGAAGGCGGCGACCCTGTATGAATCTTCCGTCAGCTCGTTCAAAAAGGTCTTCAATAATCCGAATCCGGAGCAGATCGAAGAAATAAAGAAAATCCTGAAACCGCTGTTCAAACATATTGTCGAAAACACGATCCTGCTCCATGATCTGCTTTCGATCACCGAACATGACTTCAGCACCTATGTCCACTCAGTCAATGTCGGTATTATGGCCACATCACTTGCCATCAACTTCTCCAAGAGCTACGAGTATATAGAGATGGATGAGCTCGAACGCCAGTGCTACGGATTTTTCCTCCACGATATCGGCAAGGCAAAGGTCCCCATCGAGATTCTCAGGAAGGAGGGGGCCTTGAACGACGAAGAATGGACCATCATGAAAAAGCATCCTGAATGGGGATACACGATATTGATGGAGACCGGCCATCTCACCGATGAGGCGGCGTATATCTCGATGCAGCACCATGAAAGGCCGGACGGCACGGGGTATCCGTTCGGACTGAGCGACATTCATCCTTGTGCTCGAATTTGCACCATTGCGGACATCTTCGACGCTCTCGAACTCATGAAAAAGGAGATCTCGACCGAGTTCGACAACTGTCTGATAAATACCTTCATCACCATGCTGGGACCGAAAAATTCACCGGCATACATAGAGCATTAACGGAAGTTACGCTATCCAACGCAATACGGCAGCGACCGTCTTCCCCGCCCAGGGCTGTGCTTTCGGTTCATTGGCGCCATTATATCAGGATAGAACGATCCGTTCATGGTGCCGTCCAACACACTCCGGACCGCACGGTGTGCGGATCTCGTTGCTTTCCCGGATGCGGTCCGGAAGCAAAACACGGATAAGAAGACTCCACCGCTGATAATCCCAGGAGGGAAACTATGAGAGAAGTCGTTTTAACCAGTGCGGTCAGGACGCCTATCGGCAGCTTCAACGGCAGCCTTGCCGGTATCGATGCGAACAGGCTCGGAGCCGTCGTCATAGAAGAAGCGATCAGACGTTCCGGAATCGGCAAAGAAGATGTGGACGAGGTTATCATGGGCATGGTCCTGCCCTGCGGCAGGGGCCAGAACCCGGCACGGCAGGCTGCCGTCAAGGCCGGCATGCCGTGGGAGGTGCAATGCCTAACTGTCAATAAGGTTTGCGGGTCTGGCCTCAAGTCGGTCATGCTCGCAGCCCAGGCGATCCAATCCGGTGACGCCGACATCATCGTTGCGGGCGGCATGGAGAATATGAGCGCAGCGCCGTACTATCTCGACAAGGCACGTTTCGGCTACCGCATGGGGCCGGGGACGATCAACGATCATATGATGCACGACGGTCTGTGGGACATTGTGAACGATTTTCATATGGGGGAATCCAACGAGCTGGTCATAGACCGTTACCGGGTAAGCAGGGAGGATCAGGACAGATACGCCTTGAGGAGTCATGAACGGGCGCTCGGAGCGATCCGGGAAGGCCGCTTCCGGGATCAGATCATACCGGTCGAAGTGCCGCAGAAAAAGGGGGAGCCGAAGCTCTTCGAGGTCGACGAGCATCCGAGGGAAACGAGCATGGAAGCTCTTGCGAAGCTCAAGCCCGTGTTCAAGTCGGGCGGCAGGACAACGGCGGGAAATGCATCGGGTATCGCGGACGGGGCGGCCGCCGTGGTCGTTATGGCGCGTGAGAAGGCGCTCGACCTGGGATGTCCGGTTCTTGCCACGGTGCGATCTCAGGCAAGTGCGGGCATCGACATGAAGTTCATTCTCATCGCCCCGACGCTCGCAATCCCAAAGGTTCTGAAAAAAGAAGGCATCAGAATCGAAGACGTGGATCTCTTCGAAATCAACGAGGCCTTTGCCGGGTCCACGGTGACGGTCATCCGGGAGCTGGGGATCGATATGGACAAGGTCAATGTCAACGGCGGAGCGATCGCCCTGGGCCATCCTATCGGCGCAAGCGGAGCGCGGGTGCTCACCACCCTGATCTACGAAATGATCAGGCAGGACAAAAAAACAGGGCTCGCTTCTCTGTGCCTCGGTGGAGGCGAGGCTGTGGCACTCATTATCAGGAGAGACGCATAAGTCCTCACTTCATCCGGGCGCATCCATGCGGAATGCCCTTTCCCCAGGCATCGCGCCTGTGAACCGGACAGGGCGCGTACAAAGGGATGCCGTATTGCTTTTCTCAAGCAAAGGCATATTGAAGATAATTATTCATTCGTGAAGGGAGGTTACCATGAGCAAAAGTATTTGGATGGTATCGGGAGCCGCTGTCTCCCTTGTTCTGTTCATGGGCCTGATGCTGGCCGAAGCTCCCCGTGCGCAGCCTCCGGAAGACCCATCCGCGATCGTCATGTCGAGATGCACGAAGTGCCACAACACCAAGAGGATCTGCGACAATCTGGACAAGAAAGACGTGGAAGAGTGGACTCAGACCATCGAGAAAATGGTCTCCAGGGGGGCGGCTGTCGCACCCGAAGACATCCCGGCGCTGGCGGAATACCTGGCCGGAATGGAGAGCGGATCCAAGCCTGTGTGCAGATAGGGCCGGATTACGAGATAGGCCCGTACGCCATGCCCTCCAGGCGTCTGATCCTGTCTTCTAGAGGCGGATGTGTGGAGAACAGGACGGAGAGAGATCTGCCGCTCAGCGGGTTTACGATGAACAAATGCGCTGTAGTGGGATTTACCTCGGCTCGGCTTCTCTGAACACCGGCCTGAAGTTTCTTGAGAGCATGGGCGAGAGACATGGGATCTCCCGAGATCCTGGCCCCGCTCACATCCGCCTGGTACTCCCTCGATCTCGAGACAGCCATCTGTACGATCACGGCCGCGATCGGAGCGACAACGGCGACCAGCAGCAGACCGATGACGCTTGTCCCGCCGCTTCTTCCGCGGCCTCTGCCGAAAATCGCTGCGAACTGGGCCATTCTCGCCAGGATGAATATGGCGCCTGCAAAGGTGGCCGCTACGGTCGAGATCAGGACGTCGCGGTTTCTCACATGGGAGAGCTCGTGCGCTATCACCCCGCTCAGCTCACGTGCGTCGAGCAGGTCAACGATGCCTTTCGTCACCGCCACCGCCGCGTGCTTCGGGCTTCTGCCCGTGGCGAACGCATTGGGCATGGGCGTATCGATGAAGTACAGCCCGGGCATGGGAAGCGATGCCGCGCCGGTGAGATTGCGCACGATGGAGTAGAGCTCGGGCATATCGTCCTGCTCGATCTTTTTTGCGCGGTACATGGCGAGCACGATCTTGTCCGAGAACCAGTACGATACGAAGTTCATCGCCGCAGCCAGGACGAATGCGATGACCATTCCCTGCGTACCGCCCAGGAGATTTCCGACAGCGATCAGAATCAGCGTCAGGGCCAGCATCAGAAAAAACGTCTTGAACGTGTTCATAGGGTTACCCCCGCCTTTCATGTGTGTCACGAGTGAAAAATTCGTCGTGGTTCTTTATTGATGCTGCACCTCCGGCTTATGGATGCAACTGTGGACGAAAGAATGAGGGAAGAGGGACCGGAGCTCTCCCCGAAAATACAGGATCGTCACCTTTTCATGCCGCTGTTTTTCCGGTAATGAATCACTATCTCGCGCCACCGGGTAGACACGCCTACCCTTCAAGGATTACTATGGATACACTGCAGTCATATGGGGGGTTTCTTATGAAAAAGATTGGCATCCTTTCCGTGGCGGCGATGGCCCTTCTGATGAGCGCCGCCTGCACGCCCGGACCTTCGGAGGAGAAGAAGGCGATCGATGGAGTCAGCGCCGAAACCGATCTGCAGACGCACACCGATGTCTTCCGAAAGGGGATCGAGAGAGTCGCGGGCAATATCTATGCAGCCATAGGTTTCGGGCTTGCGAACTCGATCATGATCGAAGGCGTGGACGGGCTCATCATCGTCGACACCATGGAATCGTGCGAGGCAGCCGAGGACGTGCTGACCGAATTCAGGAAGATATCGGACAAGCCGGTCAAGGCAATCATCTACACCCACAATCACGCAGACCACATCTTCGGCGCAGAGGTGTTCGCACGGGCAGCCGATGTGCCGGTGTACGCACACGAGACAACCTCGCATCACGTAGACCGCATCGCGAGCAAGATGCGTATGGTGACGGACATGCGGGCCATGCGCATGTTCGGCTCCTTCCTTGACGAACAAGGCCTTGTCAACTGCGGGATCGGCCCTTTCCTCCGCTACCGCGGAGACAGCACGATCGGATACCTCCCGCCGAACAGAACGTTTTCCGATACCCTCGCCGACACGGTCGCCGGAGTCGAGTTCGAGCTGATCCACGCACCGGGGGAAACCGATGACCAGATATTCGTATGGCTGCCGAAAGAGCGGGCGCTTCTATGCGGCGACAACTTCTACTGGGCCTTTCCGAATCTTTACACGATCCGGGGCACGCCCTACCGCAGCCTCCAGCAGTGGTACCGGAGCATCGATGCGATGCGCGACAGAAGACCCGAATACCTGATACCGAGCCACAGCAGGCCCATTGTTGGGGAGGATAGGGTCGAGACTGTGCTCAGGGACTATCGCGACGCGATTCAGTTCGTCCACGATCAGGCCATACGCGGCATCAACGGGGGCATGACCCCGGATGAGCTGGCCGAACACATCACATTGCCTCCGCATCTTGCGGATGCCCCGTATCTCCAGCCATTCTACGGCCGCGTGTCATGGTCTGTCCGCTCCGTTTTTGCCGGAGAGATGGGCTGGTTCGACGGCGACTCCGCTCATATCGATCCCCTGACCCGATCAGAGGAGGCACGCCTGCTGGCGCGCCTGGCCGGGGGCGAGGGGGCGCTGCGCAAGCACGCGCAGGAGGCGCTGGAAAACGGTGAATACCGGGCCGCGCTGCATCTCTCGGGACATCTGGTGCGCCTGGATCCGAATGACCGTGACGCAAAGGACATCCGGGTACGGGCGCTGGTTGCCCTGGGCGAGCGGGAGAAAAACCCCAACGCCCGCCATTATTATCTGACCGAAGCCCTGGAAATCAAGGACGGATTCATCGCTATGGCGGATGCGAAGCCCACGCAGAAGCAGGTGCGCCGATTTCCCCTGGAGGGCTTTTTCGATATCCTGGCCGTGAGCCTCGACCCCGAGGCGAGCGCTCAGACTGACCAGAAGGTGGGAATACGGTTTCCGGATGAGGGGAAAGCGTATGTCATCCATGTGCGCCGCGGCGTTGCCGAGATCAGGCCGTGCGATCCGGACGCGTTCGGCGGCATGGACCTGGACATCGAGGTCACGGCGGATTCGAATGCCTTCAGGGAGATGCTCGCTCGGATCCGCAATCCCGTACTCGCCATGGCCGGGTTCGAGTATGGCAAGGGCGGCGCGATCGCGTTTGCACGGTTCCTCAGCATGTTCGGCCCGCTCGATCCAAAGCTGCCATATGAGCCGCTGAATCGATAAGCCCCGGCTTCACGCCAGTTTTTCAAGCAGCGGGAAAGGTCTGGGATCTGCGGGTCAGATAGCTTTCCGCCGCATAGACGATAAGGGCCGACCACACGATACAGAAGCCGATGAGCCTGTCGCCGGTGAACGGCTCATGATAGGCGAACACTCCGAGGAGAAACTGGATAGTAGGTGCGATATACTGCAGGATGCCGAGCAGCGAGAGATCGATGCGCCTGGCTGCAGACGAGAAGAGCAGCAAGGGTACCACGGTAATGAACCCTGTACCGATGAGCAGGATATCAATAAGCGCTCCGGTGCGGAGGAACGCGCCCTGGCCTGTCTGACCGATATATACCAGAAATGCGAACGCGGGCAGGAGCAGGACGGCGGTCTCCACGGTCAGGCCCTGGAGCGACCCCAGCGGTGCGGTCTTCTTGATCAGACCGTAGAGGCTGAAGGTGATCGCCAGGGTGAGCGCGATCCATGGCAGTGACCCGTGGGCAACGGAAAGATACAGTACGCCCGCCGCCGCCAGCGCGATGGCGGCCCACTGCCCGGGTCGGAGCCGCTCGCGCAGGATCACGACCCCCAGCAAAACGCTGAGCAGGGGATTGATGAAATAACCAAGGCTCGTCTCCAGGATAAACCCGGCACCAACGGCCCAGATATAGGTCAGCCAGTTGACAGCGATCAGCGCCCCCGATGCGGCGTATGCGCGCAGAACCCGCATGCTGAAAACATTTCTGCGCAGGCCGTTCCATTGCTGCGCTGCGAGGAGCACGAGAAGAAGCGTGATGAACGACCAGATGATCCGGTGACAGAGCACCTCGGAGGCGGGGGTAAGCCGGAGCCACTTCCAGTATACCGGCAGCAGGCCCCACAGTATATAAGTGGAGGCTGCATACAGGACTCCTCTGTTCATGATTCACCGCCTCTTCGTGTGGTGTTTTCTCCGGCAGCAGGGAAGGACGGACGGGAAGATACCAGTACCGGACGGAAAGAATCAACTGTTTTTTAAGCGTCCGGCTCCGGGGTATACCGGAACGAGCCCTGTCTTGAGGCATGTGATTCCTCTCAGCCCATGAACGGATGCTCTGTCACCGGCTCGTCCGAGGGAAAACCCCGAAGGAATGACAGTTTCGCATGTCTTCGCCAGCGAGGCTCGGCATTCGGCCGTGCACGACCCGAATCACCGAATCCTCGAGGGCCTCCATGATGATGAGCCCGGGGCCGCTGATGCTCAGGGAGGAGTGCTCTCCCATGACATGATCGGCAGGATCGTTCTCTCTGGTCAGCCATATCATGCCCGACGCGCACATCACCCGTATGCCCTGCCGCGCATGGAGGACCTCCACGACGCAGCCCTTCCGGATGCGGATCTCCTCAGATTCTCTCCGCTCGGAGCCCGCTCTGCTGATATAGTTCATGAAAAGATCTCTGCAAATATTCTTCATACCGGGATGATACGCGGCTCAAAAAAATGAATAAAGATGCAGCACAGAACAATTGTACCGATAACACTTTCGGGTTATACTCAACTGTACCGGTCATCGAAACGGTGAACTGTATCTACACACTGAAACGGCGATTCCTGTAGAATAGATGGAAGTGAGGAGGTGTATATGGAACCGACCGTCGTCCGGCACCTGTATGAGGAAGTGGCGGAAAGCATCTCCCGGCAGGTCGAGCGCGGCACCTACCGGGCCGGGGAGAGGATCCCCTCGATCAGGGCCTTGAGCCGCCAGATGGGCGTGAGCATCACGACGGCCATGGAAGCCTACCGGCTCCTGGAAGACAGGGGAGTGATCGAGGCGCGCCCTCAGTCCGGATATTATGTCCGTTCGCTTACGACCAGGGCGCCGGCCATGCCCGCCGTATCACGGGAGGACATGAGCCCGGTGACCTGCTGCGTTGAGAAGATCGTGAGCAAGGTGTTCAAGGACTGCATCGGCCCGGTCTCGATCCAGCTCGGCACCAACATACCTCACACCGACCTTCTGCCCGTGGACAAGCTCAACCGGTGCCTGGCGTCCGCGGTCAGGCGGTGGGGCAACCTGAGCGTGTCCTACTCCTTTCCCGGCGACGAGAGGCTGCGCACCCATATCGCAAAGCGGGCGGCCACTGCAGGATGTGAGATCACACCTGAAGACGTGATCATCACCTCGGGCTGCCAGGAGGCCGTTTCCATCGCGCTGAAGGCCCTGTGCAGACCGGGCGACACTGTGGCCATCGAGTCGCCCATGTTCTTCAATCATCTCCAGATCATGCAGGGGCTCGACCTCAAGGTGGTGGAGATCCCCTCGAGCCCGGTGGAGGGAATGAGCCTCGACGCCTTGAGCTTTGTTCTGGAAGACATCCCGGTGAAGGCCTGCCTGATGGTGCCGAACTTCAGCAACCCGCTGGGGTGCTGCATGCCCGAGAAGAACAAGGCGGAGCTGGTCCGTATCCTCACACGGCACGGCGTGCCTCTCATCGAAGACGACGTGTATGGAGACCTGAGCTTCTCTCACCAGCGCCCGAAGGCGGTCAAGGCATTCGACCGCCATGGGCGGTGGTGCTGTGCTCATCGTTCTCCAAGACCCTCGCCCCGGGATACCGGGTGGGGTGGATGTCACCCGGTCGGTTCAAATCGGAAATCGAGCACCAGAAGATCCTCTGCAACATCGCGACCGCAACGCCGCCCCAGCTAGCAGTCGCCGAATTCCTGGCATGCGGGGGGTATGACCATCACCTGAGAAGAATCCGGAGGGCATATGCACGCAGCATCTCGCTCGTCACCGATGCGGTGGTGCGGTACTTTCCCGAAGGAACCAATGTGAGCAGGCCCTCGGGAGGGTTTTTCCTATGGATCGAGATGCCTGTGCAGGTGGACTCGCTCGCTCTCTATGAGCACGCCCGCGAGCACGGCATCAGCATCGCCCCCGGACCGATCTTCTCGGTACGTGACAAATACCGGAACTATATCCGCATAAGCGCCGCCCACTGGTCCGACGAGATCGACGCCGCGATCAGGACCCTCGGCTCTCTGGCGGGGGATATGGCATAGATGCGGGCCGGCGCGGATCGTGTCCGGGGTTTTCCGGCCGGTCCTCCGGATTTGCCGGGGGTCTTACGAGACGGTCAGTCGTACCCGAGCTCTGCAAGCCTTTCTTCGCTGATCCCGAAATAGTGGGCGATTTCGTGGACAACCGTGATCTCGATTTCTTCCTCGAGCTCTTCGATGTCCCGGCAGAAATCGAGAAGGGGCTCCTTGAACAGGATGATGGTGTCCGGATAAAAGGAAGGGAAGGTGAGAAGCCGGTCGGGAAGCGCCTCACCCGTGTACAGGCCGAACAGGATCTCGTCCTCGGGCATTCCCATCTCTTCGAGCAGCTCCGGTTCCGGCCGGTCTTCCACCCGGATGGCCACGTTCTTCACATGACGCATGATCTCATCGGGTATCCGGTCGAGTGACCTCCCGACGATCCGCTCGAATTCCTTGTCGTTTATCTTCATCCCGCCAGAGGTTGTTACCAGCACATGATGGAGAGAATCAACACATTTTCTCTGCGCACCTCACAGCCGTGGCTGAGCCGTCGGCCGTATGAAGCACGGCGGTCTTTCTTCTGAGAGCCGTCTTGCGGGCGAAACGGGGAAGGGCCCCGGATTCGGGCATCACCAATCGATGTGTGCGAGATGGACCGTTGCAGCCGCCCTTTCAAACGTATCCGGATCCCACTGGGGGCGATTGTCCCTGTCGATGAGACGGGCGCGGACTCCTTCCCTGAAATCGTGCTGTGACATGAGATACCGGGCGACATCAAGATCGGAGCGGTAAACATCCTTCAGAGCTCTCTCCTCGTCGCGGCGCAGACACTCGAGTGTCACCACAACCGCGGTCGGCGAGCGCTCCGAGAGCCTCTCGAACACCCCTTCGCACAGGTCGTTCAGTGTACTGCACGCCCTCAGTTTGCTGAGGATACCGGTCACCGATTTCTTGCCGGCAAAATGTTCCTCGACCCACCTGTCCATTTCGGGATCGGCCGGGATGTCGCTCGATGCGAAGGGCTTGAGAATCTCCCGGATCTCCGCCGCAGCCTCTTTCCGCTCGGACGCAAGCGAGGGAGCCCGGCTGATCAGGGCCGCGACGGCCTCTTCGAGCCGGGAGGAGGGGATGAGGCATGAGGCGAGCCCCACTCGGACGCACTCGGCGCCCTTGAGCTCGTAGCCGGTCAGGCCGAGGAACTCGGGGTAGCCTTTGCCGCACCTCGAAAACAGCCAGCGGGTGGCCCCCACGTCGGGGAAAAATCCGATCCGCGTTTCGGGCATGGCCATGCGCGTGGTCTCTGTGGCGACCACGATATCCGCACCGGCCGCGATCCCGAGCCCTCCTCCCATGGTGATGCCGTGGGCGATGACGACCACGGGCCTGGGGTAATCGTGGATGGCCAGGTCGAGATCATTCTCCTCTTTCAGAAACTGCATGGCTGGAGCCATGTCGTTTTCCTGTGAAGCCCGGGCCATGATCTTGATGTCTCCGCCCGCGCAGAACCCCTTTTCTCCCTCGCCCCGGAAGAGAACGAGCCGTACATCTTCGTTGCCCCGAGCCTTCTCGAGCTCACCGGCCATGGAACGGACCATGTCAAGGGTAATGCTGTTGATGGCCTCGGGCCGGTTGAGCACGAGATTCAGCACCCCCGGCAACTGCCGGATGAGCACTGCGCCGTTTGAAGAAAATGCCTGCGCTTCCAACCCCGCCTCCTTCTCAGCCGCCGCCGCATCGTTTCCATCTCCTGTTCGTGGGGGTTTCAGTGCCGGCCGCCGGCTGAAATGGTGCATCATGTGTACCGTTATCTCCATTATGTAATACCTTTCCGGACAAATTCAAATAACCACACGAAAGGAGAGCCGGTAATTTTCATGAAAGGTGATTGTTCTCGCACGCACAATCATATATAAGTGCCATGAATACGGGCACGGCGTTTGCGGAGGCTGAGCCTGCATTTCACTGAAGTGACCGGTGCGGTTTCGCCGGCGGCAAACAGTTTGGACAGGGAGAGTTATGGCCGGAGCGATCGGATTCGACAACGAAAAGTATATCAGAGAACAGACAAAAGAGATTCTTCAGCGGGTGGAGCGTTTCAACAACAAGCTCTACCTCGAGTTCGGCGGAAAGCTCATGTATGATTACCACGCGGCCCGCGTGCTCCCAGGCTACGACCCGAACGTGAAGATGAGGCTGCTCCAGGAGCTCAAGGACAAGGCCGATCTCCTGCTGTGCATCTATGCCGGCGATATCGAGCGCAAGAAGATCAGGGCGGATTTCGGCATCACGTACGACTCGGATGCCATGAAGCTCATCGACGATCTGAAGGCGTGGGGCATCAGCGTTCTGGGCGTGGTGATCACGCGGTTCGACGGCCAGCCGGCGGCCAACCAGTTCAAGAACAAGCTCGAGCGGCGCGGCATCAGGGTGTACGCACATCGGTTCACCAAGGGGTATCCCACGGATGTGGAGACGATCGTGAGCGACGAGGGCTACGGAGCCAACGACTATATCGAGACCACCAAGCCCCTGGTGATCGTGACCGGGCCGGGACCGGGCAGCGGCAAGCTCGCGACCAGCCTTTCCCAGCTCTATCACGACTACCGCAGAAACATCCGATCGGGCTATGCCAAGTTCGAGACCTTCCCCATCTGGAACATCCCGCTGAAGCACCCGGCCAACATCGCATACGAGGCCGCCACCGCGGACATACGCGATTTCAATCTCATCGACCCCTTCCACCTGGAGGCCTATGGAGAGACGGCCGTGAATTACAACCGCGACGTGGAGGTTTTTCCCGTGCTCAAACGCATCCTGGAGAAGATCACGGGATGCGATTCGTTCTACAAGTCGCCTACGGACATGGGCGTGAACCGGGCAGGGTTCGCAATCACGGACGACGAAGTGGTGAGCGAGGCGTCGCGCCAGGAGGTGATCCGCCGGTATTTCCGCTATCAGTGCGAGTACGCCATGGGCTTCACCGACAAGGAGACCGTGCAGAGGGTCGAGCTCCTCGTCAAGGACTTCCGCATCACGCCCGAGCACCGCAGCGTCGTCCTGCCGGCCAGAAAGGCGGCAATCGATGCACAGAGCGACAGCACCAAAGGGAACGAGGGCATCTACTGCGGGGCCGCCATCGAGCTCAAGGACGGCACCATAATCACAGGCTGCAACTCCCCCATGATGCACGCTGCATCGAGCCTCATCATCCGGGCCATCAAGCACCTGGCAGAGATTCCGCCCCGGCTCGAGCTGCTGCCCTCGAACATCATCGAGTCGCTCCGCAACTTCAAGACAGACATTCTGGGCGAGAAGTCGGTGAGCCTCGATCTGGAGGAGGCGCTCGTGGCTTTGAGCATAAGCGCCACCGCCAACCCCGCTGCCCAGATCGCCCTGGAAAAGATCCGCGATCTCAGCGGGTGCGAAATGCACATGACCCACATCCCGACCCCGGGCGACGACGCCGGTCTGAGAAGGATCGGGGTCAACCTCACGAGCGACCCGAACTTTGCGACCAACAATCTCTTCATCTCCTGACAGAAGAAGAAAGGATGCGGCGGCTGCCGATGTCCGGCTGCCTCTACCGATGCTTGCGCCGCATCCCCCTTCGGGAAACGGGCATGCCACGGCATCAGGAAGCGGCTCGCTGCTCATCAGCTTTCAGAAACAGATATACTCTCAGTATCCTTGCCTTTGTACGGACATCGATCTTATGAAGACGCCTGTGAAAGCATCTTCGATCCGGCACTTGTAATCATCAAAATAACATCGTATCCTTTACACAGGCGATCAAAATGTTCAGAAGAGAAAACCCGGGAAATCACGAGGCCCACGTACAAGACAAGGGCGAAGCCGCGAATGAAATTCAAGAGAGCTGCTGAGAATAACGGCGGAGGAGCCGGAGCCGTGGCGGTCGTGTCTCATTGGTTAACGCGCTATGTCGTTGCCGCGATACTGGTCATGATCGCCTTTTTCTCACGCCATGCCCTCATGCACATCATCGGAGGGGAGCTCACACCTTTCATTACTTTCTTCCCCATAGTCATGGTGGTTGCGCTGGTGTTGGGGCTGGGCCCGGGAATCTTTGCCTCCGCAATCGCTGCAATGATGTCGGCCTACTATATCTTCCCTCCCGTCGGTCAGCTGCGTTACGGCGAGACCAGTTATATATACAATATAATCGTGTTCATAGGCATGAGCATGCTGATGTGCCTTTTTGCATGGCTTTATGAAAGGATTCGGCTTCGGGTGAGTCATCTGGAGGCGGAGCATGCCGCCGACAAGGTCAGACGGGAAAATCTGGAAGGGCTGGTGAATGACCGTACGGCCGAGCTTGAAGAGAAGAACAGAAAGCTCATTGAGGAAATTGCCGAGCGCGAGAGGACGGAAGCAGAGAAGCGCAAGGTTGAGGCTCAGCTTGCCCAGACCCAGAGGATAGAGGCCCTCGACCGTTTTGCGGGCGGGATTGCGCACGATCTGAACAATATTCTCTATCCCATTATCATCGATCTGGAAGGGCTTCTCGAAGATGAGCCGAAGGGAACGGCCCGAAGCGATATCCTGGACCAGATCCTGAAAGCGGCATACCGCCAGCGGGATCTCGTGAAAAAGATCCTCTCTTTCAGCAGACGCAGCGAGCAGGTCCTCGAGCCGGTCCATTTCAGGGTGCTACTGGAAGACGCGATCAATTTCCTCAGGTCGTCGCTGCCGAGAACAATTGAGATCCAGCTTCACATCAACACACAGTCCGATGTGGTCATGGGCGATCCCGTCCAGATTCAGCAGATCATCATCAATCTCTGTCAGAATGCCGCTGACGCATATGCATCACAGAAAGGAACGATTGAGATAAGGCTTGCGAACACCCATATTCAGCCCTTGTATGCCTATCAGGGCATGCGGGCGGGAGATTATCTCAAACTCACGGTCAAAGACACCGGCACAGGAATGAAACCCGAAGTCATGGCCCGGGTTTTCGAGCCGTTCTTCACCACCAAAGGAATCGGCAAAGGCACGGGGATGGGCCTATCGATCGTGCACGGCATTGTCAAAGGCCATGGCGGAGCCGTCACTGTGGAAAGCGAGGAGGGGAAGGGATCTCTCTTCACGGTATATCTCCCTGTGTGGCATGAATCGGAATATCAGCGACAGGTGTATCATGGTGAGAGCGCGCCTCAGGTGAAAGGCAGTGAAAAGATCCTTCTGGTCGATGATGAAGAATTCATCATATCCAGCCTGAAGCGAACGCTTGCCTCGTCCGGCTATCGGGTGGTTGCCCTAACGGACGGGCATGAGGCGCTCAAAGAGTTCAGGGATCACCCCGATGAGTTCGATCTCGTCATCGCCGATCTGACCATGCCCGGAATGACGGGGATAGAGCTTGCAAGAAAGATCCTTGAAATACGGTCGGACATCCCCTTCATTCTGAGCACCGGGTACAACAATATCATCAGCCGGCAGGAAGCGGAGTCTTTCGGTATCAGAGAGCTGCTTCTGAAACCCACAGGCGCACAAGAGCTGAGAAACGCCGTCCGCAGCGCGCTGGAGACCCGATACTGATGAGGGTTTTGCCCGCCTCAGCCCGTATCGATCCCGATTGAGCATTTGATGCGCCGGTATGAGAAGAACCTCTCCGGCCCTGATGTTCCCCGCGGATCCTCCATTACCGGGGCCGGAAGCCGGTAGAGGCTCTGACCTGTCCTTCAGTCCCGTGTGAATGCCCGTGTAATAGGTGACGACGGCGCCCGCGACGCAGACATAGAATCCGATCAGCTGATCCAGGGGCGGGCACCCGCGGCAGACGAACATGAATGTCGAGATGACAAAGGTGGGAACGAGAAACCCTATCAGCGGAACATGATACTTCAGCTTCATATAGTCCTCCTATTGCATGTCATGATGCCGCGGCATGGAACAGCGGCCATACCCCTTTAGAAAAAGCCCGGAATCGATCAATCGCCCCTCATCGACCGGAGAGCACCGGAGCGCGTTTCGACCGCAGGCCCGAAGGCTCGGGGCTCGGCAGATGCCTCCGCACAAGAGAGATAATCCATTTGGCGCCGGATGAAAATGGAGAAATCAGAGACTGAATGATATTATGAGAACAATATGCATGCTCAGCACGTGATTTTGGACCCGAATATTTTTCACAAGAGGACGAAATGGACATCGGCTGCTTGGTTTCCACAGCCTCCGGCATTGAGGGCTTCACGGCGAATATCCTTTTCCCGCCATGAGGAGGAGCTGAGATGATCCGCTGCAGCTGGGCCGTCAGCGAAATCATGGTGGAGTACCACGACCTCGAATGGGGCGTGCCGATCCACGACGACCGGTCGCTCTTCGAGCTTCTGGTCCTGGAAGGCGCACAGGCCGGCCTGAGCTGGGAGACTATCCTCAAAAGGCGCTCGAGCTACCGTGCCGCCTTCGATGACTTCGATCCGGTTGCCGTTTCCGCCTACAATCACACCAAGATCTCGGAACTGCTCGCGAATCCAGGGATCATCCGCAACCGGCTGAAGATCGAGGCCGCTGTCAACAACGCAAGGTCACTGCTCGCCGTACGGGAAGAATTCGGCAGCTTCGACAGATGCGTCTGGGCATTCGTCGGCGGACGGGCCAGGCAGAACAGATGGAAATCTCCCGAGGACATCCCCTCCCGCACGCCCGAGTCCGAGGCGCTGAGCAGAGGCCTGAGGAGCTACGGGTTCGTGTTCGCCGGTCCGACGATCTGCTATGCCTTCATGCAGGCGATCGGCATGGTCAACGACCATCTCACGAGCTGTTTCCGGCACCGGGAAGTGAGTCTGCTGGCCTGATCGCCGGAGAAGGATTTAATGGGGGAGAAGCGGAACGAGCCTGTCCCGAAGCATTCCGTCCCCTGCCGTATCCTCCGGATCGTCTCGCGCTACAGACAGCTTTCCAGAATCTTCTTCACCATTTCCGGTGTCACGTCTGCGCGCTCGCCGAGGCGGGTCATGCCGTGGCGTCTGAGCTGTTCGGCCACCCGAGGGATGCACTCGCCCGAGATGCCGTAGGAGCCCAGGTTCGTGCGCACATTCAGGCTCTCGAAAAAAGCGCGGGTCCTTTCAATCGCAGCGTCGATCCTCTCGTCGTCGCCTCCCTGCGTGATCCCCCAGACGCGCTCCGCGTACTGAAGAAGCTTCTCGCGTTTGTCGCTGCTGCGCACCTTCAGCATGGCGGGCAGCAGAATTGCGAGGGTTTTGCCGTGGTCCAGGCCGTACAGGGCCGTAAGCTCATGTCCCACCATGTGTGTCGCCCAGTCCTGGGGCACGCCCGCGCCGATGAGGCCGTTGAGGCCGAGAGTGGCGCACCACATGAGGTTTGCCCGTACGTCGTAGTTCTCGGGCTCAAGAAGAGCCTTGGGCCCGTCCTCGATCAGGGTCAGCAGGAGCCCCTCGGCGAAGCGGTCCTGAATCTTGCCTCCCGCGGGATAGGTGATATACTGCTCGGTGATGTGGACAAAGGTGTCCACGATGCCGTTGCTCACCTGCTCCGGGGGCAGTGTGATGGTGGTGGCGGGGTCCAGCACCGAAAACCGGGGAAACACCGAGGGATGAGCGAAGTGCAGCTTGGCGTTTATCGATCGCCGCGATATCACCGCTCCGTCGTTCATCTCCGAACTGGTAGCGGGGAGGGTCAGCACGGTGCCGAAGGGCAGGGCGCCGCTCACCTTCGAGCCGAAGCTGGTCAGGATCTCCCACGGATCCCCTTCGAAGACAGCGGCGGCTGCGATGAACTTGGTGCCGTCGATCACCGAGCCCCCGCCCACGGCGAGCAGAAAGTCTATGCCTGTGCTCCGTACCAGCTGGACGGCCTTCATGAGTGTGTCGTACTCGGGGTTGGGCTCGATGCCGCCGAACTCCCTCACGTCGCAGCCTTCGAGGGCCTTCATGACCTGGTCGAGAACTCCGTGGCGCCTGACGCTTCCCCCTCCATAGGTGACGAGAATTTTCGATCCCCGGGGAATTTCCCTTGATACGGTCTTGATGCGTCCCTTGCCGAAGATGATCCTGGTGGGATTATAAAATTTGAAATTGAGCATTCTTCCTCCTCCTTCAAAACCGTTCCGTCACACCGCCGATCTTTCGCTGGTGTTTCCCGTCGATAATAAACGCTGGGGAAACCCTTGTGCAACTCCTAAAAACAGCTCGACCCGGTGAGGGGAGGTCCGGCATGTGCGAAGCCGTCCGGGGGGGCAGAAAAAGGGCCTCAGGAATGGTTGAGAAACCGGATCAGAAGAGGATTGACCTCGTCCCTGCACTCCTGATGGGGGTGGTGGCCGCACTTCTCCAGCACATGGAGCATGGAGTTTTCCATCTGCGACTGAAGGGTTCTGCCCTGCTCGACCGGTAGCCACGTATCCTCCTGACCCCAGATGATGAGCACCGGGTTATGGATAGTGTGGTAGCTTTCCGACATTTTCCGAAAAGCGGGCGAGTAGTACTGCTTTTCCAGAGAAATGAGCGTCCGGTAATAACCGGGCCTTGTTATGAAGCGGGCGCACTCGTCGACCAGGGCGCTGTCCACGTTGTCGCTGTCGTAATAGGAGTCCTCGAGCCCCATTCTCACCGACCAGCGACCGCCGAACAAGGTCGCGAAGAACTCCATGGCGGGAAGTTTCATCAGCTGGACTGCTGGCGGCCCGAAGCATACGGGGTCGATAAGAACCGCCTGATGCACCCTGCCCGGGTGGTTCACCATGATGTACAGCGCGATGCCGCCTCCCATGGAGTGTCCGATGATCCTGAACTTGTACAGCCCCAGGTGCTCGGTCAGCCTGACCACCGCCCGGGCCTGGTTCTCGATGGAAAAGACATAGGGCTCAGGGGGCGTGTCGGAGCGGCCCAGCCCGGGCTGGTCGATCATGATGAGCCGGAAGCCCGCTTCCTTTAGGGCCGGGACATTCTCGTGAAAGGAGTACGTGGAGTCGGCAAAGCCATGCACCATCACTACGGGCTCGCCCGCACCCAGGTCGATGTAATGCAGACCGTACCCGCCCATGTCGAAGGTTGCGCGGGAGGGGTCGACCGCCTCATTCCAGGCCGTATCTCCCGGGCCGATTTCGGTCTTGCACGAAAGAAAGGCCGTCGGAAAGATCACCAGTACCAGAGAGATGAAACAGAACCGCCTCTTCATATCAAATCCCCGTTCTTTTATTGCATGTATTCATAGATTATATGTCATGGACTCGAACTGCAAATCATTTATCGATAATCCTGTTTGCCCGGTCCGCAAGCAGGGCGGGCTCAGTCTCTTATCTTCAGCACCGCCTTGCCCTGCATGTCGGTGCTCTGGATAAACTCGTGGGCCTTCCTCGCGTCCGCGAGCGAAAATACCCTGCTCACCACGGGCCTGAGCTTTCCCTCATCAATCAGTGCGGCTATACGGGTCAGTTCGTCCGCGCTGGGATGGACCATGAGGAGCTTTTGCCGCACATCGTATCGGGCATCAGTGTCGGGGGAGGTGATTTCCACCGAGGAGACTAGGATTCCCCCTTTCCTCAGCACCTGCCAGGACCGCTTCTGTGTCTCCCCGCCGATCAGGTCGAGCACGACATCGGCGTCTCTGACGCGGTCATCGAACCTGACGTTCCTGAAGTCGATCACCTCATCCGCTCCCAGATCCCTGACAAAATCGATGCCTCCGCCGGATGTGGTCCCGATCACCCGTGCCCCTTTCCATTTTGCCAGCTGGACTGCGTAGTGTCCGACTCCCCCGGAAGCCCCGTGAATGAGGACCGTCTGCCCTGACGAGAGATCGGCCAGATCGAAGAGCGACTGCCATGCTGCAAGCGCCGACACCGGAAGGGCCGCGGTATGGACGAAATCGATCGACCGCGGCTTGAACGCCATGTTCTTTGCCTTTGCCACCGCATACTCCGCATAGGCGCCGTCCTTTACCACGCTCAAGAGCCCGAAGACGGCGTCTCCGGGCTTGAACCGGCTCACTTCCGCGCCAACGGACTCGACTGTGCCCGCAACATCCCATCCCGGTATGAGCGGAAGCCTTCGCACGCCTTTCACGCTGCCGGTCCGGACTTTCCAGTCGAAGGGGTTGACGCCGGCTGCATGGACCGCGACGAGCAGCTCTCCCTGAGCAGGCTCGGGTTTCTGGACGTCTTCATGAACGAGAACATCGGGGCCGCCGTATGAATGAATGCGCACCGCTTTCATCAGGGTCATGATAATTTTCCTCCCTCACCATATATGGTGAAAGGATAAGGCGAAATTATCAAGATCGTCACGCTACTGAAGCGTTTTCAGGCATTGTCATGCCTGCATGGGGCGAGGGCGGCTCCGGTAACCGAGCATGCCGACCCCTCATGCTGAAGGAATCGGAAGAGGCTCTGTCCGCGGATTGACTCAGCCACGCGGGGCGTATATGGGCTTGCGGAATGAAGGCGGTGCCGAAACAGAGCGACGACATGCAGACCGCCCGGATGTTCACGACAGGCGTCGCCGCGGGGTATCCGCAGCGGCCGTCGCCATGATCAAGGCCTGATCCTCCAGGGGCCGTAAGGCTCGTCGTGAGGAAAGTTGCCTCGGGACGGGCCGTCTCTGGGATAGGTCGGGCTCGGATAGGGAGGTTCCCGTTGAGGCTCTTTTCGTTCAGGGCGGTAATCCGACGGGCCCTGCACCTTTATCCAGCGGCGTATCCTCTCGAATTCGAACTCATCGATCCCCTCGACCTTCCTGATCTCCTCGATGTCTTCGAAGGGCCCGTTCTCCTGACGGTACGATATGATACTCTCCGCCAGCTGCACCGGGCCGCCGACCCCGTTTCTGAAGAGAAACCATGCAAGCTCGTCTTTCGTCGCTGTGTTCACATTCAGCCTTCCTGCGGCCATGCCGTCGGCTGCATATACAGCCGACGACAGGACCCCGGTGAGCAGCATCACGCCGGCCAGTAACCCGAGGCATGGTTTCATGGCCCGAATCTCCTTTTCCCTATAGTCCTTGACGGGAGCATGAAGATACTATAGGGCTTTGTGCATCGGCAGGAAAGATCCGTGATTTTCCGGCCGGCGGGGGCAGAATCAGAGAGACACGCCGGATTCGGGATCATATGCAGGACGACGCCGATGTTTCCCAGGTTAAAATCAGATTTCATCTGATAGATTTTCATGCGCCTTTCCACTACTTCAAGTGAAGACGGAATGATACACCGACCGAGAAGTCGAGGAACGCGGTGCCGGCGAACGACCGAGGCCCAAAGAATATCATACCATTGGAAGGACGGTTTGCACACATGGAACAGCAAGATAGACGCAACGACCTGATTGAGAAGATCGTCACCATTGAGCTTAAGATGTTTCAGAATGTCAGGTCACGGGGATATGCGGCATGCCAGGACCTCCCCGAGACCTTCAGGATCATGAGGTGGATGGCGCACTCCGTGCTGTCGGAGGACACGCTCGCCTCCTACCTGGAAGACCTCGAGCAGGCCGTGAGGGACGGCAGGAACCTCATGACGGAAAAATACGCCCGCATGGAGGGCCTCATACCACCGATAAAGGAAGACCCTGAAATCGTCGGCATACTCGACGAGATTGTCCGGACCGAGGAATCCTGGATGCAGGAGTTCTCCCGGAGATACCCCGGCATCGTCAAAAGCTGCTCTTCGGGATTTGCCGATTATCTGCGTGCAGAGCTCGAAACATACTCTGACAGGACTTTGCGCCTGTATCTCCTGGATGTGAGGAAGACCGTTCAGGAGGGGGGCAGCCATGCCCTGAAGAGCTATGAAAATCTTTTCGGGAAGCTCGGATATGCATCCCTCGACGATGTATGCCGCCGGGCACGGCTGCAGGACTGACCAGGCTCTCAGACGGGGCCGAGTCCGCTTGCAGCGTAACTTTTCCGCTTCGATCCGGCGGGAGCCCCAGCTCGAACCGAAACACTCCGGTAATGTTTTGAGGATGTGCGAATGAAAAACGGACTGGACATAGCAGAGCAGTATTATCATGTACACGGCGTACCCATGATCGAACGGAACTTCGGCGAGTATCGAGACAGAATAGCGGCGGGTCTGGTGGGAGACGGCTCCGAATGTTTCGGATTCGATGATTCGCTGTCCCGCGACCATGACTGGGGGCCGTGTTTCTGTCTGTGGCTGTCGAAAGATGTTTACGAAAAGATCGGGCCCGCCCTCCAGCAGGAATACGAGCGCCTGCCAAAAGAGTTCGCAGGTATACCCGCCCGCGGCGAGAGCGTCTGGGGAGGGGGCAGGGTGGGGGTATTCGAGATCGGGGCGTTCTACCGGCAGTTCATCGGCCGGGACGATGTGCCCGATACGATCGATGCATGGAGGAAGCTGCCCGAGAGCAATCTGGCCGTCTGTACAAACGGCCGGGTGTTCAGCGATCCGGCGGGGGAGTTCACAGCTGTCAGAAACGGACTGCTCGCCTTTTATCCTCAAGACGTCAGGCTCAAGAAGATCGCCTCGCGGTGCATGACCGCGGCGTAGTCCGGGCAATACAACTATCTTCGATGCATACGGCGGGGAGAATATGTGGCGGCTCAGTATGCGGAGACAGCCTTCATTCGGGACATCATCTCTCTTGTCTTCCTTCTCAATAAACGATACAGGCCCTTCTACAAGTGGATGCACCGATCTCTGGCGGAACTGCCTGTCCTCGGAGGAAGGATTCATGACATGCTCCATGAGCTGGTCACGATGCATCAGCACGTCCGGGGCGAGGATGTTCACTGGAGAAAGATCGACCTGATCGAAGACATTGCCCGGCAGATCATCGGCGAATTCAGGAGCATGGGGTTGAGCTGCTCAGAAAGCAATTTTCTTCTTGATCACGGCCCTGAGATCGCCGAGAGAATAGAGGACCCCGGGCTGAGAAACGAGAACGTCTGGGTCGAATAGGACGGCCTCCGGGACACAGCCGGGGCTGCTCAACACGCGGAAAACGCCGGGAAAAGGCATGACGGAGAGAGGATGGACCGTGCACGACAATTAGGTGAGAGCGGCATAGCGGGCCTGCTGTGGAAGTTCTCTCTCCCGGCGGTTGTCGGCATGGTCGTTCACTCGCTCTACAATGTGGTGGACCGGATATTCATCGGCCGCGCGGTGGGTCCGGTGGGCATTGCGGGAATCAGCGTGGCATTCCCCATGATGGTCATACTCATGGCGTTCGGCATGCTCATCGGCATCGGCGCCACCTCCCTGATCTCCATTCGTCTCGGTCAACAGAGGAGGGATGAAGCGGAAAAGGTCATGGGGAACGCCTTCGCCCTGTTCGTCATGGTCTCTTTCGTGCTCACGTTTGCAGGCCTGGCCTTCATCGAGGAGATCCTCCTGATGTTCGGGGCGAGCGAGGAGATTCTGCCGCACTCGAAGGAGTATCTCGAGATCATCCTGATGGGGACTGTATTCCAGTGCATCGGCTTCGGCATGAACAACTTCATCCGGGGTGAAGGCAACCCGAACACCGCCATGTCCACTATGCTGATCGGGGCGTTTTTGAACATAGTGCTCGACCCGGTCTTCATTTTCTGGCTCGATATGGGCATACGGGGCGCAGCCATTGCCACGGTCATATCCCAGGCTGTCTCCTCCGTGCTGGTGCTCAGGTACTTCCTCTTCGGCTCGAGCCTTCTGAAAATCCGTCTCAGGGCGTTCCGTCTCGAACGGCGCATCGTGCTCGGCATTCTGGCGATAGGGTCCGCGCCGTTCGCCATGCAGCTCGCGAGCAGCGTCATTGTCTCTCTCTTCAATCATCAGCTCAGGATCTACGGCGGGACAATCGCGCTTTCGGTCATGGGCATCATGTTCAGCATCCTGATGCTGATCCTCATGCCGGTCGTCGGAATTTCTCAGGGCGCACAGCCCATCATCGGCTACAACTACGGGGCCGGAAACTTCGAAAGGGTGGTCAGGACCGTCCGGCTCGCAGCCCTTGTCGCCACAGGGGTGACCCTTACGGGCTTCATCATCTCCATGCTGTTCCCGGCCCGTATCATCGGCCTGTTCAGCAGCAACGACGCCGAGCTCATCGCCATGGGCGGCCATGCCCTGCGCGTGTTCTTCGCCATGCTTCCCATCATCGGCTTCCAGATCGTCGGCGCCAACTATTTCCAGGCCGTAGGGAAGCCGAGGCAGGCCATATTTCTGAACCTTTCGAGACAGGTGCTCCTGCTGATACCTTCGATCCTGATACTGCCGGGCTTCCTCGGCCTGAACGGGGTGTGGCTCGCCGGGCCGGTATCCGACCTGGGCGCTTCGCTGATCACCGGAACATGCCTGTTCTGGGAGATCCAGTATCTGAAGAAAAAGGCCGGAGGCGGAACCCTTTCCGAAGACGCGCCGACGCCGGCTCGTACGGACGGTTCAGAGGCCGCTGGGCTGTGATTCCGAGCCGGCTGATCCTGCAGGTTCCTCTGAACGTCCCCGCCGGAAGGGCACTCCGGAAACTGTGCAATGAAGGCCATACCGCGCTCTGATAGGATTTTCGTGAGGCCCGGGTGTCACCATCCGTAGAGCTCTCTGCACTGCTCTTCCAGCTGATCTCTGAACGCGGGTCCGGCGATGCCGATGAGGGCGCGGCTCCGCTGCCGTGAGGAGAGGCCCTTGAGCCGCACCACCCCGTGCTCGGTCGCAATATAGTCCACGTCATGGCGGCTGGTGGTTACGGCGCTTCCCCGCTCGAGCGCGCACACGATGCGCGAGGTCTTCCCGTCGGAGGTCGCGGAGGGCAGGGCGATGATGTTTCGACCGCCCCGCGAATGCGCCGCTCCCCGCACGAAGTCGACCTGTCCTCCCACCCCGCTGTACTGTCTCGGCCCGATGGTGTCTGCGGCGACCTGGCCGAGCAGGTCGACCGCAATGGCGGAGTTGATGGTCACCATGTTGTCGTTGCGGGCTATCACGAATGGATCGTTGGTGAAGTCGACCGGGTGCATCTCCACCATTGGGTGCCGGTGGAGCCATTCATAGAGCCTCTGCGTTCCCATGGCGAGGTTAGCGATGATCTTTCCGGGCTTGAAATTCTTTCTTCTGCAGGTGACCACCCCGCTTTCGACCAGATGCATGATCGAATCAGTGATCAGCTCGGAGTGGATGCCCAGGTCCTTCTTTCCGGAGAGCTCGCGTACCACGGCTTCTGGAATGGAGCCGAAGCCGATCTGCAGACAGTCGCCGTCCTTGATCAGTGAGGCTACGTTTCCGCCGATGGCGGCGTCGTGCGGGCCCGCCTCCGGAAGGGGGAGCTCCATGAGAGGGTCATCGCTCTCCACGAGCCAGTCGACGTCGTCGAGGCTCAGGTACGACGAGCCGCCGGTGTCCGGCATGTTCGGGTTGATCTCCGCGATCACGGTGCGGGCGGCCAGAGCCGCTCCCCTCGTGTAATCGACCGATATTCCGAGGCTCATTCTTCCCTGCTCGTCCGGGGGCGAGACCATGACCATCGCGACATCGACCGGCAGAGTCCCGTCCCTGAACAGATGCGGAATCTGATAGAAATAGCAGGGCGTATAGTCCGCGGCACCATGGTTGACCGCATGCCTGGTGCTTTTGCCGACGAAAAAGGAGTTGTGCCTGAACGATTCCCGGTAAAGGCTTTCGCAATAACGGGACGAATTGATCGGGAGCATGTGAACGATCTCCACGCCCTTGAGCTCTGAAGCCCGGCCGAGGAGCGCCTCAACGAGCGATTTCGGCTCTGCGCAGGCATGGCCGAGGACGACACGATCGAACGATCTCACGTGACTCACCGCATCGCAGGCCCGAACGAGCCTGCTGCGGTACTCTTCTCTGCAGTCCGTGTGCCGATACGCACTCTGATTCTTCATCGTCATGGCTTGGTCCGTTCTCTGGTACGCAGTTCTCGAATCTGTTGTAAAGATTGTGTATTCGATTGCCCCGGGGTTGTACACAAGACTACTTCGCATAAATGTATCGGATTCTCTCTGACACCGCCCTTTCGAAGGGCATCGGAAACGATGTCCACACAGCCCGGATCAGGTGCGATATCCATGGGTTTCGCTTTCCGGGCCGCCGTCTGAGAATGAATCCCGACCCGGTCTCGGACAAGCTCGCTTGTACGGTTCAGCTCCGGTGAAGTCCGGAATAGGATGATACGCTCACCGTCACGCCCTTTGTATTACAGATAATTCAGTGATCGTCTGATTCACGTGACAAGCCCGATCTGGTTTATAGAATACAATCTCTCTTCACACAAAAGAGAGGCCTCCTTCTTGCCGGAAGAAAGGGCGTTACCTCCTGAAGACGCCGACCTCAGACTTTCTTCTGGCATTTTTTTTGCCCTTTCCCGGGCGACCGGAAGAAGCACGGCCCTGCGCCCGGTATCCACGTGTGCGTTCATACCCCGGCCCCGGCATCTGCAGGCGGGCGCCGGCTGTCCTTGAGGAGGGCATCGGCGGCCGTATTTTTCTTTATATACTGTCTTCGAGCGGAGGTCGATCATGGCTGTCTCAGGAAAATATGGAAACGTCTCCATCCCGAACGTGGGAAACGACGAGCCGGTATTCATCCTCAGAGCACAGGACAGGCTGGCTCTCGCTGCAATAGAGATGTACAAGCTTCTTGCGGAAACAAACGAAGCCGGAATTGTCTCAGATCTGGAAAAACAGATCGACGCATTCCGTCAGTGGAAGGGCAGGAGAAAGAGCCCGGATTGAGGCCCGGCGTCGTTGGCCCGTTGTCAACCTGGCCTCCCGCAGGGCTGTCCGGCACCTGACGATCCCTGCACAAAGACATGAGCGAACAATTCCGGGAAACAGGAGGAGGGCTGTGCGCACTCATTACGATATCATCGTGCTCGGTGCAGGCGCCGCAGGTATCGCGGCCTCTATTATCGCCCGGAGGTCCGGGGTGTCGGTTCTCGTTATCGAAAAGGACGGCTTCGGCGGCACCTGCCCGCTCCGGGGCTGCATCCCGAAAAAGATCCTATCGGCCGCGGCCGAGTCAGTGGCGTGCGTGCAGCGGGCCTCTGAGCATCGGGTCAGCGTGAAGGGCGCAGAGCTGAACTGGAAAGATCTCATCGAGCTCAAGCGGCTCATGATCAGGGATGTGTCCAGAAATGCGAGGAACAGATTTCACTCTCTCGGGATCGACACGATAAACGGCTCCGCCCGATTCACCGGCCCGAAGAGCGTGGCTGTGGAGGGAAAAGAATATCGGGCCCGCAAGATCGTGATCGCCACGGGCTCGAAGCCCAGGAAACTGCCAATTCCCGGGTTTGAGCACGTGCTGACGAGCGATGACCTCTTCGAGCTCGACGATCTGCCCGGCTCGGTCGTGTTTATCGGCGGGGGCGCGGTCGGTATGGAGTTCGCCCATATCTTTGCCCGCGCCGGGAGCAGGGTGACCATACTGGAGGCAGCCTCCCGGGTTCTGCCGGAC
>Ga0209201_1000451_pt1 | contig 58762 bp, 53 predicted proteins | sample AD_UKC055_MetaG_FD_184411 | JGI IMG/M metagenome (GOLD analysis project Ga0209201, IMG submission 184411) | Active sludge microbial communities of municipal wastewater-treating anaerobic digesters from USA - AD_UKC055_MetaG (SPAdes) (version 2) | ecosystem: Engineered > Bioreactor > Anaerobic >...
TTGGCAAGACATTTGGTGATCGCAGAGGTAAGCGTCGTCTTCCCGTGGTCGATATGCCCGATCGTTCCGATGTTCACGTGGGGCTTTGTCCTCTCAAACTTCTTCTTAGCCATAGAGAACCTCCGTTTGATTTTTATCTCTATTTTTTAAAACATTTTCGTAGATATGCTGCGGCACCGGGGCATAGTGGAAAAACTCCATGCTGTAATAGCCCCTTCCCTGGGTTACCGAACGAAGCCGCGTGGTATAGCCGAACATCTCGTCAAGCGGCAGGTAGGCAAGGATCGTCTTGAAATCGTTCCTGTCGCCGATCTCCGCGATCCTGCCTCTTCGCGACGAGATGTCGCTGATGACGGATCCAAGAAAATCTCCCGGGACATTGATGTCGACCTTCATAACAGGCTCGAGGAGGATCGGATTTGCCTTTGCCACGGCATCCTTTACGCCGATGGATCCTGCAAGCTTGAATGCAAGCTCCGATGAATCCACCTCATGATAAGAGCCGTCCAAAAGTTCAACCTTTATGTCTATCAAAGGATATCCGCATAGGATGCCTTTTTCCAGGGTCTCTCTGATCCCCGTCTCTATGCTGGAGATATATTCCCGTGGTATTACCCCGCCCACGGTCTTATTCTCAAATACGAATCCGGCCCCCTCATGGGGAGACACCTGGAGCACAACGTGGCCATATTGACCCCGGCCCCCGGATTGTTTGATGTACTTACCCGTTCCTGTCGTATGTCTTGTAATGGCCTCCCGGTATGCTACCTGCGGAGGCGAGGAGATCATTTCAAGGTTATGTTCCCTCTTCGCCCTGTCCATAATGATCTCGAGGTGGAGCTCGCCCATGCCGGAGAGGATCACCTCTCCCGTCTCGCCGTCAAGTCTCACGGTGAGCGACGGGTCCTCAACGGTATATTTATTGAAGACGAGCCACATCTTCTTGAGGTCGTCCTTTCTCTTGGGCGCTATGGCGCAGGAAACAACCGGCGACGGGACCTCTATCGCCTCGAAAGATATATGCATGTCAGGGTCGGTGAGCGTGTCTCCTGTCGAGACGCCCTTCAGTCCGACGATGGCGCAGATATCCCCGGCCTCTACCTTCTTTACCTCTTCCCTCTTATTTGCATGGAGCCTCATGATCCTGCCGATCCGCTCTGTTTTCGATTTTGCCGTGTTCAGAACGCTATCGCCGGTTCTCAATTCTCCCGAATAGATCCTGATATAGCTCAGGTGGCCGACAAAGGGGTCGTTCATGATCTTAAAAATGAGTCCGCTGAACTTTTCATCCTTTGTGCCGATGAGCGCCTTCTCTTCCCCGTCCTCTGTCCAGCAGCTGTGCGGCGAGATGTCCTGAGGCGAGGGGAGGTAATCAACAATCGCGTCGAGAAGCGGCTGGATGCCCTTGTTCTTAAAGGCGCTGCCGCAGAGCACCGGCAGTATGCTCCCGCCAAGCGTGCCCTTGCGAATAATCCTCTTGATCTCGCTTTCTTTGATCTCATCGCCTTCCAGGAACCGCGCCATGAAGTCGTCATCGACCTCGGAAAGCGTCTCCATCATTCTTTCCCGCGCTGCATGAACCTCGGCGACCATATGTGCGGGTATGTCGCAGAGGGTATATTCATATCCAAGCCTGTCCTTGTCGTAGAGGATCGCCCTTCCGGTAATGACATCCACCACACCGAGGAACTCGTCGCCTTCCTTGATGGGCAACTGGAGGATAAGCGGGTTGGCCTTTAATATCTCCTGTATCATGACAATACATCTTTGGAAATCGGCCCCGGGCCTGTCCATCTTGTTCACGAAGCCTATCCTCGGCACGCCGTAGCGATCGGCCTGCCTCCAGACGGTCTCGGACTGGGGCTCAACGCCCTCCACCCCGGAGAAAAGGGCCACCGCTCCATCGAGAACCCTCAATGACCTGCCTACTTCTATGGTAAAATCGATATGGCCCGGCGTGTCGATAATGTTTATTCTGTGGTCGTTCCAGAAACAGGTGGTGGCTGCAGCGGTGATGGTGATGCCCCGCTCCTTTTCCTCTTCCATCCAATCCATCGTCGCAGCGCCGTCATCAACTTCCCCGATCCTGTTGTTCACCCCTGTATAGAACAGCATCCGCTCAGTAGCAGTCGTCTTCCCTGCATCAATATGAGCCATGATCCCGACATTTCTTACATTTTGATTCATAACGAACGTGCTACCATCTGTAATGGGCAAAAGCCTTGTTGGCCTCCGCCATCTTGTGGGTATCCTCCCTCTTCTTTACGGCAGCGCCCTTGTTGTTATAGGCGTCGATGATCTCTCCTGCGAGCTTTTCGACCATCGTTCTTTCTGATCTTTCCCTTGCATATCTGATGAGCCATCTGATGCCCAACGAAAGTTTTCTGTTCAGTCTTACCTCAACAGGCACCTGGTAGGTTGCCCCGCCCACGCGTCTCGCCTTAACCTCTATCTCCGGCCTGATATTCTCAACCGCCTTATGAAAGACCTTTAGCGGTTCGTCTTTGATCTTGCTTTCGATAAGATCGAACGCGCCATATACAATACCCGTTGCGGTACTCTTTTTCCCGTCGAGCATAACGCAGCTTACAAGCCTCTGCACAAGCAAGTCGTTATATTTCGGGTCAGGCAGTTTTTCTCTCTTTGAAACGTGTCCTTTTCTCGGCATGAAAATGCTCCTTTATTGCTTCGGTCTCTTTGCGCCGTTATTGTTTTGGTCTCTTTGCGCCGTATTTTGATCTGCTCTTCTTCCTGTTCGCCACGCCGCTCGCATCAAGAGAACCCCTGATTATGTGGTATCTTACACCGGGGAGGTCTTTTACCCTGCCGCCCCTTATCAGTACAACGGAGTGCTCCTGGAGGTTATGCCCGATCCCCGGTATATAGGTCGTCACTTCGATGCTGTTCGTAAGCCTTACACGGGCTACCTTACGCAATGCAGAGTTCGGTTTTTTTGGAGTGGTCGTATATACTCTTACGCAGACTCCTCTCTTCTGTGGGCAATCCATGAGGGCAGGAGAAGAACTCTTCTTTTTGACGGCTTCTCTCCCAAGCCTCACTAATTGGTTAATAGTAGGCATCAAAACCTCCAAAAAAATAATCCCTCATTTTATTAAGGGATATTGGTACACTGCGAAAAACTTCGGTATATTAAACGATTTAGCTATGTAATGTCAAGAAATTTTTAAAGATTTTTAATGAAAAACCAAGTTCCTCTCCGGCCGAAAAAATGCGGAAAATGGCCGAAGAATCTCGGCCTGCAAAAAAATTTGTTAAAAATTAAAATGAGCTGTTAAATCTGATAGTTAACGATTTGTTCCGTGGTCGCCACATTTCCAGCGGTTCGTGCTCGCTTAAAAACAGCCTATGACTCTTGGCAGATCGTGTATAGCATGCCGGACACATTACAACCAAGCACCAATTAATCATCAACGCCCAATATTCAATAAGATGTATATGTCTTGTGAATTTGATCACGGAAAAGACTTGACATTGGCCGACCGAGTATAATATCTTCAGTTAAATCTTCAATTTTAATACATTTTCGGGAGGTAAACTCTTATGTCCGAAGATACAAAAGTTTTTGGCATGTCCGCAAATGCCGGACGATGGCTCTTTGTGGTGCTCGGCATGATCATCAATATGTGCCTTGGTGCCGTATATGCATACAGCGTCTTCAAGAAACCGCTGGAAACGCTCTTCAATGCAACGGCAACCCAGGGCAACCTGCCCTTCATGGTCTTTCTTGCCATGTTCGCCCTTTTCACGTTTTTTTCCGGCCGGTTCATTGATAAGATGGGCCCCCGCAAGGTAATGATGGTCGGCGGTGTCGTCGTGGGCCTCGGCTGGATCCTGACAAAATTCGCTGGCAGCATGACAATGGTCATCATCACGTATGGTATAATCGGAGGGGCGGGTGTCGGCATCGTATACGGCGGCCCCGTCTCTGTTGCCACAAAATGGTTCCCCGACAAGAAGGGCCTCGCCGTGGGGCTTTCGCTCCTCGGCTTCGGCGCTTCAGCCTTCGTGACAGCACCTCTCGCGAAAAATCTCATTGCATCCTCCGGACCCCTTAACACCTTTGGCATGATGGGGATCGGGTTCCTCATCGTCACGGTGATCCTCTCCATGTTCATGAGATTCCCAGAAGCCGGCTGGAAGCCAGCCGGGTGGAACCCGCCGCAGCCTGCAGGTGGAACCACCGCAACGGCCTTCACGGCAGGCCAGATGCTCAAAACCGGCAGCTTCTACGGCCTGTGGCTCTGCTACATCCTTGGCGCAACGGCGGGCCTCATGGCCATCGGCATCTCTGCTACGGTGGGGAGAGAGGTGATCGGCCTTGATGTGGGCACCGCCGCTTTTCTTGTGTCAATATTCGCGATCTTCAACGGCATCGGCCGCCCCATCTTCGGAGCGCTCTCAGACAAGATCACGCCGAAGGGAGCTTCAATACTCTCCTTTATCATCATAGCCGCAGCTTCCTTCATGATGCTGGGCGCCGGGCAGGGATCGACCGGATTGTACACGATCGCATTCTGCGGCTTCTGGCTCTGCCTCGGCGGATGGCTCGCCATCGGCCCCGCTGCCACGGCGACATTCTTCGGCCTTGAAGGCTACGCCCAGAAGTACGGGGTTGTCTTCAGCGCCTACGGACTCGGCGCCATCATAGGCGGCATCATCTCCGGCATGGCAAAGGACGTCTTCGGGAGCTACCTGAAGGCCTTCATCCCCACGGCGGGCATGGCCATTCTCGGCATCATCATCTCTCTCATCCTCCTGAAGCCGCCGAAACGTTCATAGAAAAACAAGTGAATTCAGATGTGAGCGAAACCCCTGCATACAGGGGTTTCGCTCACACTTTTACATATTGGATGAAGACAATTCGATATCAGTCTTTGATCATGATCATGTATGCATACTGAAAGAGGTCCTCGATGAACTGGCAGACCATCTCTGCCTCATCACCCATTATTCCGCGGGTAAGGAGGATATTCTGGAGTGCATCGGTCAGATCGAATGCAATGAAGTCCGCAAAGGGTCCCCGGACAACTCTGTAGTGAAAGGTTTTGGCGACTGACTCAAGGTAAGAGAATTTGATTGTGTATTCATCGTGCCCCTTCAGCGCTATCCTCTCGGGATTTCCTGTGGAACAGACACGAATAAAAGATCGCAGCGGCTCAGGAACAACTGCCTCGCAACTGTGCTCGCCGATGTAGATATAAGGAACGGCTGCGGCACAGAGCTTCTCAATGGCCTGCAGGGCGCCGATGTTCAGATTAAAGGCGCCCTGGGGCATCGCAAGGCAATACCTTTCAAAAAAATAAAGCGCCGATCTCAGGATGGGATCGCTCTTATCGGCAAGGGCCTTGAGCAGTCCTTCATTCAGGCCAACGAGCGTCGGAAAATCACCCAGGTTCTCATTCATGATAGCCAGATCAAACCCAGAGAGAAAGCCAGGATCTGTCTCGAGAAAGTCCTCTATTCTGTAAGAAACGTCATATCCCCGGAGGGTTTCTCGCTGCTTTTCAAGAAGAAAGGGAGAGATATCGAGCATACACGGCTTCAACCTGTTGTTCCTGTCAAGGAGATCTTTCATCAGGTAGCCGTATCCGCCGCCGATCTCAATGACCCTCGCAAGACTCTCCATGGGCACATATCTGTTCAGGTGGTTATAGAGGAGATGGCCGAAAGAAGCGTCACGGGCGATGATCCTCCGCAGGAGCGTCCCCGCCGGATGGAGTGCATTGCAGACCGTCAGTTCCCATCCCAGCGTGTTCAGTGTGTCCGTATGGTATGCTTTCGTTGAATTAAGGGTGTAATCCATAAAAGACCGTATATCGTAAAAAAGCCCCCGAAGGTTCTCTCCGGGGGCTTTCATGTTCCTTATCTCAGACGATCTTACTGTCTGCCCTTTACGATCTCATCGACTATTGCCGGATCGGCAAGGGTTGTGGTATCGCCGATCTGGTCGATCTCGCCGGATGCGACCTTTCTCAGGATCCTTCTCATGATCTTGCCGGAACGTGTCTTCGGCAGACCGGATACGAACTGGATCTTGCCCGGAGATGCGATGGGGCCGATCTCTTTTCTGACGTGTGCCACTAGTGTTTTCTTCAGTGCATCGTCGCCTGTAACGCCTGTTTTCAGAATGATGTACGCATAGAGGTCTTCACCCTTCACTTCATGGGGGAAGCCGACAACAGCGGACTCTGCTACTGCCGTCGTGTAGGAGTTGAGTGCCGCCTCGACCTCTGCGGTGCCCATCCTGTGGCCTGATACGTTGACGACGTCGTCGATACGGCCCATAAGCCTGAAATAGCCGTCTTCGTCTCTTATTGCGCCGTCGCCGGAGAAATAGAAGCCGGGCTGCTGGACAAAGTATGTGTTGAAGAACCTTTCCGGTTCGCCGAAAACGCCCCTCATCATGCCGGGCCATGATCTTGCAATGCAGAGCTCGCCCTGCTCGTTCACGGGCGCGTCAACTGCCGGTTTGGATGCATCGGACCTTGACTGCAATGTGCGGGCGTGGACGCCAAAGTACGGGAGCGTTGCAAAACCCGGTTTCGTCGGCCATGCGCCGGGAAGCGGGGTGACGAGGATGCCGCCTGTTTCTGTTTGCCACCAGGTATCGACGATGGGGCAGTTCTCTGCTCCGATGTACTTGTGGTACCAGAGCCACGCCTCGGGGTTGATGGGCTCGCCGACGGAGCCAAGAAGCCTCAAGGATGAGAGGTTCCTTCCCTGCGGCCATTTCTCGCCTTCTTTCATAAGCGCCCTGATCGCGGTGGGAGCTGTGTAGAAGATATTGACTTTGAACTTCTCAACGATCTGCCAGAACCTGTCGGGGTTCGGGAATGTGGGGACTGACTCGAAAACGATCGATGTTGCGCCGTTCGACATCGGCCCGTAGACAATATATGAGTGGCCGGTTACCCAGCCGATGTCCGCTGTACAGAAGAAGGTGTCTTTGTCCTTGTAATCGAAGATATACTTGAAGCTGTGGTATACATAGACCATGTAGCCGCCGACGGTGTGGAGGACGCCCTTCGGTTTGCCCGTGGAGCCGGATGTATAAAGAATGAAGAGAGGATCTTCCGCATCCATCATCTCCGCTGCACATGTATCGGTAATGTCTGCTGCCGCGAGATCTTCCTCGAACCACGTATCCCTGCCTGCCTTCATAGGGACATCGAATTTCTCAAGTCTCTTCACAACGATGACCTTGTCGACCGTATGGCCCTGAGCTAAACAAAGGTCGCAGGCCGTGTCTGCATTTGCCTTGGAGCTCACGTTCTTGCCGGAACGCCAGTAGCCGTTCGCTGTAATGAGGACCTTTGCGCCTGCATCGAGTATCCTGTCACGGAGTGCCTCTGCTGAGAAACCGCCGAAAACGATCGTGTGGATGGCGCCTATCCTTGCGCATGCAAGCATTGCAACGGGAAGCTGCCAGATCATGGGAAGGTAGATGGCAACCCTGTCGCCCTTGCGCACGCCCTTTTTCTTCAGTACGTTCGCGAACCTCGATACGAGCTTCAGCATCTCTTTGTAGGTAAGTTTTACTACGTCGTCTTCGGGCTCACCCTGGAAAAGGATAGCAACCTTGTCGCCCTTGCCCTTTTCGATCTGGTAGTCAAGGCAGTTATATGAGATATTTGTCTTGCCGCCGATGAACCATTCGAGCTCGCCTTTCGCAAAATCTTCCCTGTTAACCTTCAGCCACGGTTTGAACCAGAACAACTCTTTTGCCACATTGCCCCAGAAGGTTTCCGGGTCCTCGACGGACTGCTTCCACATCTTCTCGTACTCTTCGCGGCTCTTCACATATGCCTGATCAACGAATTCCTTAGGCGGGTAATACTTGTTGTTTTCTACCTTCATTGCTGCCATACAAAACCTCCTGATTTAATATTTGGATTGACCTGCTTGTTATCCTTAGTTCGCTTAGACGAATTATTTTAAACATGTATACAAAAGTTGTCAACAAAATTTTGTTAATATTTTCACAATTATGGGCCAGCCCCAATTTCCGCTTTTGACGATCGAGCGTAGCCTTGCCGGGTTTCATGTTCCTCCCAGGCAAGGCTACGCGATCAGCACCATTTACATGCCTGCGCAACAGGAACATTATGCCGATTTATCTATTTTGTACCGGATATTCACAAGAAAAGGAAAACCTTGATGATTTTTTGTAAATTCTTTATTATACTGAAAAAATCTTTGGAGGCGTTATGACCCATCATACAGAGGCGGACCAGGCGTTAAAGAAGCTCATCGATGGCAATAAAAGGTTTGCGTCGCTGAAGCAGAAACATCCGAACCAGGGGGTGAGGCGCCGGTCAGAGGTATCGAAAGGGCAAAAACCATTTGCAGTAATAGTGGGTTGCTCGGATTCCAGAATACCGCCGGAGATCCTCTTCGATCAAGGCATAGGTGATATCTTCGTTATCCGCGATGCCGGCAACATCGTTGATGACGTGGTCCTCGGCAGCATCGAATATGCCGTGGACCATCTCGGGACCAGGCTCGTCGTCATCCTCGGCCATTCAAAATGCGGCGCTGTTACCGCCACCGTACAGGGCGGGGAGGCCCATGGGCACGTCGGAAGCATTGTAAAGGCAATTATCCCTGCGGTCAGAAAGGCAAAGGGGAAAAAGGGCGATCTTATCGACAACGCCATCAGGGCGAACATTGACATCGTTACAAAACAGGTGAAGTCCTCAACGCCTGTCATTGCTAAGCTGGTCAGGACAGGAAAGGTCAAGGTCGTCGGCGCCTATTATGATATCGATACAGGACTGGTGCAGATACTGTAAGCTGTCAGCTATCAGCCGTCAGTAGAAGCCGGTAGCTCACTCAGCCCCTTGGACCATCGACCTTTGTACTTCCCGGCAGCCACCAGTATCTCAGGAACAGCCCTGCCGCTATCATCAACCCGCTCAAGAGCTGCCCCATGCTGAAAAGGCCGAGGATCTGGCCTATCTGGTGATCCGGCTCCCTGAAAAATTCGCAGAAGATCCTGAAACATCCGTAAAGGACCAAAAAGAGGGCAAAGACGTCGCCCTCGCGCCTTTTAAAATCCTTGTAGATCCAAAGTATCACGAACAGAAGGAGTCCTTCTAACAAGGCTTCATATAACTGTGAAGGGTGCCGCGGAAGGCTTCCGCCCTGGGGAAATACCATGGCCCACGGGACATCGGCCGGCCTTCCGAAGAGCTCGCCGTTGATGAAGTTGCCGATCCTGCCAAAGCCAAGGCCGACCGGACAGGTGGGGATGATAAGATCGATAACCTGGAAGAATTCGAGCTTCTTTCTTTTAATATAGATATACGCGGCAAGAAAGGCCCCTATGAGCCCCCCGTGGAAAGACATCCCGCCGTGCCAGAGCACAAATACCTCCAAGGGGTTCTCGATGTAGAACAGAAGGTTATAAAAAAGGATATACCCCAGCCGCGCGCCGATGATAAGACCGACGATGAGATAGAAATAGAGGTCGTCTATCCTGGCCCGTTCGATCTTCAGGGCCCTCTTCTTCAACTGATAGAGTACCAGAAGATAGGAAGAAGCGAAGCCGAGAACGTACATGAGGCCATACCACCGCAGGGAAAGGGGGCCTATTTTAATGATCTCCGGGTCTATGTGAGGATATCTGATCATGATTTTTATATGAGATTTTCCTTTATCACCTTCCATATGTCGCCGGCGTTTTTAAAGTGTACCGCCTGCAAACCGATCTCTTTTGCCACGTCTGCAAATCTCTTTATGTCATCAATAAACAGGATTTCGCTTCTTTCCACATCCGTCCTTTTGAAGATCTCATCGTATATCCTCTGTTTTGGCTTCTTTGTGCCGACCTCGAAGGAGAGGATCCATTCGTCCATGGAATGCACGATCGGGAAAACCTCCGTGATATAGGTAAAATGAAGCTCGTTCGTATTGCTGAGAAGGAAAAGGGGGTATCCTTTGTTCTTCAGGTAGATGATGATATCGCTCACTTCGTGGTCTTCACGGAAGATTGGGTTCCAGATTTCCTTGAATTCCTCAAAATCTATCTCGAGCTTATACCTCTCTTTCAGCCTCATGAAAAAATCATGGGAAGTCATTGATCCCTCTTCATAGGCATTGATGAGGCCGTTCTCTATATCAAACATATATCTGAAGATCTCTTCAGGGGAAAACCGTCCTGCCACCATGGACACTTCATGGAGCTTATCTGCGATCTGCCTGTGTTCAAAAGGGAGGATCACGTTGCCGAGATCAAAAACGAACAGCCTAATCATAGGGAAATACCTTAAGAGGGTTTAAAGGGGCGTAGAGGTTATGGGGATCTTCAAGGTGTCTCCAGCCTGCAATATGGAGAAACCTTTTGTCAGGGGCATGTTTCATCAAAAGGGAGATCCTGTCGGCCATATGCCTGTCGCGGACATACATCTCGTCGTCATAGGTTGCGGTCTTGATGCCAGATGTAAAAAAGAGCCGGGCCATTGTTGCCTCGCCGGAACCATTCCCGGCATTTTCCTCTGTCAAAAGCCTCTCGATATTGCCGGCATCGAACAATTCGTCAACCTTCTGTAATTTCAGGCAGGAGAACGCATCCATATCGATTAAATAGAATGGTAGTTGCCTTTCAGCGCAATATCCTGAAGCGATCTCATATTCGTCAGGCATATTCAGAAAGGATTCCAAGGCTTCGATCGCGGAACCGCTACAGTACCTTTTGCCATTCTTCAGTTTCTCAAGGGCTTCGTCAATGCGCTTTTTATACCTGTCGCGATTTTTTTCCCTGAACATCAGCCCGTACTGTGTAAATTCCAGGGTGATCACATCCGGCCCTATACCGGCGATCCATCGGCTGAGCACCTCCCGGTTTCTTTCGTCTCTATGGATCACGCCGAGCATGTAGAACCTGCGATTGCGGTCAATATCGATGGCCATTGCCATAATATACAATTAACACATACAGCAAGTATCGTTTCAAGAAAAATGTGATCGCATGGAGCCGCCTTTTTCCTTGCCATAACCTTCTCTATACTATATAACGAAGCGTATGGACATCATCGACGTCCATATTCACGCGGGCCATATGAGCGAATGGACCGGTCCGGCAAGACAGCTGTGGATCGAAGCCGGCCCTTATGCTGCCGAGATCTATGACGAAGAGGGGAACCAGATGCCCCGGGAATACGGGGACGTGATAAAACGGGAAGAGGTCTTCGGCGGCATCCTGATCCCCGAATACTCCCCTCGCGCTGCCGGGGTCATGCCCCTTGAAAGGGCGCTCGAGATCAATGCCATACATCCCGAGTTCATCCCTATCGCGAATCTCAATCCGAACTACCACGACGATCTTGCGGGAGCATTTGAAGACCAGTTGAGGAAGGGCGCCAGGGGGCTCAAGATTCATCCCGTCCACGGCCTCTTCTACGCCAACGACCAAAGGCTCTACCCAATATACGAGCATTGCGAGAAGGCAGGGCTGCCTGTCTTTTTCCATGCAGGGACAAGCCTCATCAAGGGTTCAAAGATGCGTTATTGCGATCCTTATACCTTTGATGACGTGATCGGTGATTTCCCGGACATGAAGGTCATTCTCAGCCACGGCGGCCGCGGGTTCTGGTATCAGACAGCGGAATTCCTTGCGAAAAGTTTTGAAAACGTCTATATCGACGTGTCGGGGTTGCCTCCACAGAACCTGCTTAAGTATTTTCCGTCTATGGGAAGGTTCAGCGGGAAGTACCTCTTCGGCACCGACTTCCCCGCTGTTCCGGGGATCCGCAAAAATTACGATGTGATCCGCTATCTTGTGGGCGACGAGAAGGCAATGGCGCGCATAGGCTTCCGGAATGCCTATGATCTCTTCGGCTTCTGGAAGGAGGGGATATTCGAGGCAAGAAAGGCACAGGATATCTTCGAGGTGGTAAACGATGCGGCAACGCGGTACAGGGGTGTAATACCGGAGGACCGCTACCACGAGCCTTACATGCCGATAGAGGAGCTGACTGCCGAGATGCGGAGAATGAGGTTCTACGGCTACAGGAAGGACCTGAAGCTCCTCGGCGTCATGGGGAAGGAGCCGGTCAAGGACGTAACCCTCATACGCCATGCCTACGTTGCCACGGAAAGCCAGGGAAAGGGCATCGGCTCGAAGCTCCTTACGTTCATCGAAAGGCAGGTCGATACGGAGTGGCTTCTCATCGGCACCTGGAAGGCGGCCGCGTGGGCGATCGACTTTTACAAAAAGCATGGCTACGAGATCATGCCCGACAAGGACGGGCTGCTCAGGAAATACTGGTCAATCCCCGACCGCCAGATCGATACATCGATCGTGCTGGGGAAAAAGATCAAATAATCAGGGTTTAGAGGATGGGCATCGGTATCGGGCTTTCCCCGCAAACTGCACAGAAGCCGCAAAACTCCTTCCCGCTGAGTCATTCAGAACGCACTTTACCTGCACATGACCCTTTGCTTCCTTCTTAGATCGGGCCGCCGAAAAAACCGGCTACCAGAGGGATTCTAAATTTTTAACTGAGAGTATCTCCTTGCGATCGCGACGGAGGGTATTATCAGGAGATATGTGGCCATGGACCACGGTGGAGTGATAAAAGAGAGGATGAATGCAAGGATGGAGATAGCCGGCGTGATCAGGGTTCTGGTCATCCCGCTCGAAGCATCACGGCTGCCGATCTCAACAGACGTTATTTCTGGGGTCCTCGCGAGGTGCCGCCAGTGGACAAGGAAAAGCACTCCGAGGCTGAACATGTTGGCATGAAAAAGGTTGACGGCGATCTGCACGTCCGAATAAACCCCGCTGATAATCGTGGTAAAGGGCATCAGGACGACGCACGCAAGGATGAACAGAGTGATCCTTACGATGCCGGAGTCTACCGCACGCACATAGTGGAACTGCCGGTTGTGCATCTGCCAGAACGAAGCAAGGACAAAGAACGCGACCAGGAAGGAAGTAAACTCGGACCGCATCTCTGCAATGCTGACAGCAAGCCTTGCCTTCGCCTCTCCTTTTGAAAGGTGGGGGATGACGAGGCCGGTGACGAGAAGCGTCATCGCAAACGCAAAGATGCCGTCAACGAGCGCTTCGAGCCTGCTTTTGGAGATCTTCGGATCTCTCCGGTCATCCATCAGAATTGTTCCCATGCCGCCCCTTTTTTCCATTTTCCTCCTATTCGATATATTTTGCAAGGAGGAACCTATATAAATTTTCAAGGAGTTTAATGAGTTGATTGCCAAAGCCCGAAATAAGGAGTGGAGATCGTCCTTGACACAAATGTCTTCATCTCAGGAATTTTTTCAGTGGACCGCGTACCCTATCATTGAAGCATGGCCCGATGGTCGGGTTCGTCTCATGATTTCACCGGATATACTTGCGGAATACAGCAGGGATGGTCATTTGATCTTCAATTTGAAATATGTTTTACCTTCGTCGCTGCCGGAGTTGGCAACCCCATCGTCGGCCGCGACGGCATTGATGCTGAAGGTGATCGTCGTTCCGCTCACCGATCCCTCGTCGGCGTCAACGGCATCCGTCTTTGGCGTAGCCGTTGCATATGTCGATCCTGCGCTGCCCAGCCTCAGGCTTCCCGCTACGTAGGTAGCGTTTATGTTTACCTCGTCTATGATAATGAGGCTCTTCGCCTCGCTCCCGCCGGTGTTTTTGTAATGGACGGCGTACGTCAATTCCTCCCCTGGGGCCGCTGTGGCCTTGTCGACGGACTTCGTGAGCGTAACGACAGCCCCTGTATAGTTCGTATCTGTGGCGGTATTGTTGGCAAGGTTCGGGTCCGTGACGCCGGAGGGAGGGGAAACGGTCACGGTGTTCACCACCGCCCCGCTCGCCGAAGGATCCACGGTACCGTTGAGGGTAAGGGTCACGCTCTGGCCGGGGCCGAGGTTCAATCCTGTCCAGAGGCCGGTGGTCTCGTTGTATATCCCCTGGGCAGGCGTGAACAAGGGGCCCTGGAAGACCGGCGGCAGCGTGTCGACGACGGTCATGCTTGTCACTGTGCTCGGACCGTTGTTCGTGACGGTGATCGTGTAAGTGATGTTGGTTCCTGGCGCGACGACGGTCTTTCCGTCGGTCTTTGTAATTGCAAGGTCCGCCGTCAGGGTGATGGTATCGGTATCGCTTGCCGTGTTGTTCGCACTGTTGGGGTCAAGGACTCCCGGCGAAGGCGCCACGGTAACGCTTACCGTAACGGTGCCTGTTGCGGCAGGAGACAAGGTGCCCGCAACGGATAGAACAACGCTCTGGCCCGCCGCAAGGTTGAGGCCTGTCCATTGACCGGTGCCGGAATTATATGCTCCGGCAGCGGGCGTGTAGGTGATGCTCGTTATGGACGGAGGCACCGTCATGGAAAGGTTGAACCCGATGACCGCGTCGGGACCGTTGTTCGTCACCGTTACAAGGTATGTCACCGCCGTACCTGCCGTCACCGTTGTCTGGTTGTCGGTAGCCGCCACCGCAAGGTCCGCCTGTACTGGCGGGTTGGTGATGGAAATCGTAATGGGCGGCGCGGGGCCTGCGCCGTCGGGGTCGACGGTTGCCGTGTTCGCGATGATCAGCGGGGGGTCGGCGTTGATCGTGACCTGGAAGCTGACCGTTGCCGCTTCCCCGATATTGATCTGGCCTGTCGGCTCTCCGGGACTGTTGACCAGTCTCGCCGCCGCAAAGGGCATCTGCCCGCCCACGTCAGACACAAGCGTACCGTTCATATAGGTGCTGTTGGGCACGTAGGTCGTGCCTGCCGGGATGGGGTCGCTGAGGGTTGTCCCGCTGCTGTTCGCCGTGCCTGTATTTGGTATGGAGACTGTGTAGGTCACGGTTCCGCCGGGCAGCACCTTCCCCGGGGGACTTGCCGTCTTGGTTGGCTGCAGCCTCGGGGTGCCGGTCACCGTCGTATTGGTTGTGAGAGTCCCGTTGTTGATCGGGAATCCCGCACAGCTCTGGTACTGGTAGGTCCAGGAAGATGTCCCCTTGAACTCAGCAGCCGCCGGCGGCAGGGGAATGGAGTTCACCGTCACCTTGTATGTCACTGTTTTCATTGTACCGGCGGCAACGGTCCCTATGGCAGCGCCGCTGACAGGGTTTGCGCCGGCCTGGGGCGCGCCGTCTATGGTAAAGCTCCCTGTTACAAAGGAAGTCCCCTGGGGCAGACCATCGGTATAGACAACGTTCAGCGCGTCGGCGGTGCCGGTCCTGTTGTCGAGTATGGCGGTATAGGTAAGGGTGTCGCCGATATAGGTCTGTGTCTTATCCACAGTCAGCACTGCCGCGGGGAACACCGGGGAGCCCACATTGACCTGAAGCCCGATCGAGGTGATGGTATACCTGTCGCCTGTCGTGGAGCCCCTTGCATAGGCGGTGCTCTGGTTGCTCTGCATCCTCGACGAGACATCAATGTTGGTAATGTCCCAACCCTGCCGACGCCCGCTCCCGTTCGTCCCGGGTGTATGGTTCAGGCTTCCGAACGTCCCTGCTGTATCAAGCGTGCCGTCATCTTTGTTGACCTGCGAGGCGAAGAAATTGTTTAACGGGTTTCTGGGGCCTGACACTGCGGCCATTGTGGCTGTCGTGGGTCCGAACAACATCCGGTCGCCGGTGATGTCAGAGTCGCCTTCTATGGCGCTCACCATCATCCGGGCACTTATTGTGCCCGAGGTGGGCGTGCAGAAACCGCTCACCGACGAGGTGGGAGACGTGGACGAGCTGGTCAGCTCTGCGCCGACAAATACGGTCATGTTGCGCGAAGGCAGCGAGGGGCTGCCATAGATGACGGCAAGGGTCCATCCTGCGGCGTTCGCGTTGTTCTCGGTCGAGCTCTGCGTTCCAGGGACGCCGCCCACCGTATAGGTACCCGCCCCGGCAGACTGTACGTAGGTCGTCACGTCGGCGGAACGGACGTAATAGTATTCGCTGCCGCCGGTGATCGCCGCGGTGCTCGGGTCGGGGCTGACGCTGAAGCTTCCCCCGCCCGGCGTCGTGAGCGTGACGGCGCTGCTGAGAGAGGCCGATACATCTTCTCCCCCGTACCTGTAGCTACCTCCCCATATAAGCTCTGCATAGATTATCGTGCTGCCGCCGGGGATGCGCAGCTGGGCCGACGAGGAGTTGAGCTGCCAGTTTGCTGTGGTGCCATAGGGATAGGTGCCGTCACGAAGGGCCGTGTTGGTAGTGCTGAAGGTCCCGATCGAACCGGCTGTGCCGGGGGCGTTTGCATTGCTTTGTTTGCTCAAGCCCATAGTGTTACCGGTGTAGGTCATTCCGCCGTTTGCGATCGTCGTGTAGCGCTTGATGTAGACGGCTTCTGCGACGGGCACAAATGCGAGCATAATGACCGCCGCAGAAAGGGCGGCGCAGATGGCTCTTATGACCTTATTTCTTCCCATTGTCTCCCTTGCTCCCATCCTTGAGTCTATTCAAAGTGCCCTCGTCAAACTTGAACCTCAACCTCAGGTAGGGGCCCCGCCCCTGGTAGCTGTCGCCGACAAGATCCGAATCAAACTTGTCGAAGGAATACCCCGCCGAGACCCACATCCCCTCAATTATTCTCCGTCCGAGCTCAATGGACCCTCCCTGCAGGACAGAATGCACGGCACGGCTCGAGAGGAGCCTGTACTCGGCGCCGAAGTCGTAATTCTCGGTAATGTCGTAGAGAACCCTGCCCGACACAAGATCCGTGTAGCTCCTGAAACCGTCGTCGGTGACAAATTTTCCCGCGTACTTCCCGATAAGCTGCAGCCCCTTGCGTGCCTGGTACACCCCTTCAACGGAACCGATATAGGTATTTGTAGCATATCCTGGAGAGCCGGTGCTGTCCTTTTCGTGCTTGTACTCGACCTTTCCGAAGGCGTTGAATATGTCGCAGTCGCGCGGGCGGTAGGCCACGCCGAGCAGCGTGCGGTTCGTGGCCCGCTCTCCCGCGGACCTCATGTCTTCCAGGCTGTACTTCTCCTTGAAGAGAAGCGCATAGTCCGGACTAAGCCTGTAGGCAAGGCCGAATTCACCGAGATAGTTGTCCCGCGGGGCGTCGGACTTCTCATTCCTGTATTCCATACGGGTCGTGATCTTTATATCATCTTTCGGCAGGAACTCCAATCCGGCGGCCACGGCGAAGGCATCGGGGTCTCCCTGACGCCTGGTCCCGCTCAACGTATTGAGGTATTCCCCGGAAAGGTTCCCTGTGATGTTCTTCCCGAGCATGAACTTGTTCCGCAGCCCGATCACCTGCTGGTTCCTTGACCCGTCGGCCGCGTCATAGAGCCGGTATTCGTTGTAGGCAACGGTATTTTTCGCCACCTCCGACTCGGCGCCGAAGATGGTCCTCGCGTCCTTCCTGTCGTCGTATTTTGCGTACTCCTGACGGATATAGGTCCGCGTCACATTGCTCCACTTGTAGGTTAGGCCCGCCTGGCTGATGAAGTACCTGTCGTGCTCGATATCATGTTTGTGGCTCAGGAGGAAGGAAAGATCCTTGATGATCTGCCGCTCCACCCCGACCCTCGCGGACGTTACCTGGTCCGCCTGTTCCTCGCTCACGTCGAAGGGGTATCGTGAGGTGGGGCTGGTGGGCAGTACAAAGGCGCTCGTCGATTTCTCCTGGGAGATGTCCACGTTCACTTTTGTCTTGGTGAACCTTTTCTCGGCGCCGAGGAGGGAATACTTTGTGTACATGTTGTTCAGGTTGTCGCTTTCGTCGCTGTATTTGCCGTAGAAGGAGAGGTCTGGCCTCCACTGGTACTTTGCCTCAGCCCCGTACTTTATGGACCCCCTCATCACGTCAACCGCCGACAGGTTGTTGAAATATTTGCCGAGGTTTCTGTAGTATCCCGAAACGGAGAGGTTTGCCAGGGGCTTGCTCTCCAGTTCGAAAGACAGGGCTGACCCTTTTTTTCTTTCAAGGACGCTGCTGATATCGAAAAGCGATTCCGTCTGCCCGTATTCGGCCTTGAAAGTTGTGTTCCGCGGGAGGTGAAGCGTTATGTCGCTGCCGAGCAGGTGATAGTCGCCTGCCTGCTTCTCTTCGGTGATGCCCGTAGCGCCAACCTCAAGCCACTTCGTGAGCTTTAACGAGCCCCTCGCACCATAGGTATAGTATTTGTTCTCGATCTGCTTCGTTTCATAGCTTACCACTATGTAGACTGGGTTGAAGTCGCTGTCCCGGCTCGGCACAGGCTCCTTGAAGAGTATGGCACCGGTATCGTAGTCGATCTCGTAATCGCTTCCCCTGCTCTTCAATTCCCGCTTTATTACCTTGTCTTCGAGCAAGCGGTCCCTCGTTTCTATGGCCACCCTTTCCGTCCCTTCCATCACCTGCGCCGGATCAAGATAGTAATATCCGGAGATCCCCTTGCCCGGTTGGGCATAGACCACCTGCATCTGGTCGGTGTAAGTGCCGAAGGTGCGGAACCGGAACCGCTCCCTGTTCACGTCCAGTTTGAGGCCCGTAAAAGACCGCGTGTAGGAGCTCAGCCGTGTATCGGTGAACTCCGTCTGGTAATCCCCGTATAGCGCGTAGGATTTATCCTTTTCAAGCTTCACGTAGAGCTTGTCCTGCGATTGGGCCTCATACCCCTGTTTGCTCTCATCCCCGTAAATGGGGTATTTGTCCTCCGACTCAAGGTTGGTCTCTTTCGCCCGGAAAAGCTCGTCCTCTTTTTCCTTTGCTGAATCGTAGGAGGCAGTGAGCAGCATGTCGTTGAATACCTTTCCCTTGAGGAAAAACGCGCCGCGGCCGCCCGCATAGTCGCCTTTCTCGAACCACTGCTTCTTCCTGAGGAGGTTGTAATCACCGCTTGTGCTCCCGTGGCCGATCATCACCTCACCGACGCCTACAATTATCATGCCCCTCAGGTGGGGTAGGAAGTATATGCTCGTTGTCTCTTTCAGGTCTCCCCAAAGGACGGTGACCTTCGCTTCATTTGTCTCTCTCGGCGCCTGGATCCTGACAACCGCCTCGCCCCCCTTGGCCACGACCTGGAATCCCTCGGTGCCGGGGTCTGCGTCCTTTCCGAGGAGTTCTCCTGCCGTCGTTTCAACAGTAAAAACCTTGTCGTGAACCAACCTGCGGCCCTGCTTGTCAACGACGGAAATGGTTACTTCCGCCACAGAAACACCGTCTGCGGGGATCTCCTTTCTTTCCGGTTTGATCAAGACCTTCTCTGGGTCGCCCACGGCATAAATGGTGATCTCCTTCTCTGAGCGCACGTTGCCGAAAGCGTCCCGGATCTCCACGCGCAGGCTATTGTCAATCCCCGGTAGCAGCTCGATACTCACATATTCGTAGACCGCAACTTTGTTGGCGGCATACTCAACCTTTTTCCCCATGCTCTTTTCTGCGACAGGCTTGCCGTTTACCTGCAGAGACAGCTGGGCATCCATGGGCGCCTTTATCCGCACCTTCGTCTTGTGCCGCGGGACCGTACCCCCGTGGACCGGTTCAAGGAATTCAAGATCAGGCTGCATCGTTTTGATCTGCTCCTCAATGTTTGCAGGCTCGCTATGGGATTCTCCCGGGGCCGGTCCTGCTGCCGCCTTGACCTTCTGCTCCTGGGGGCCGCCTTCAATGACCTTCACTGCGGTTTGGGCGGACACGGAAACGGGTGCGGCCAGTATCGGGGCACTCCCTTCCCCGGAACCGGCGCTGCCGGGGACCGCACCACCCGAACCTGCACTGCCTGCGCCTGCGCCATTTGCAACGGCCATACCGGGCTGGTTTCCGGTACCCTTCTCGATCCTTATCACCCCCGGTTTTGTCCCCGGTTTCCTTCTGAGGCCGAAGTTTGCTTTGAACAGCCCGCCGGGCACCATGTCAACGAACTGTGTGGAGCCTGTCCCCATGTTGCGGTTGGATATGGGAACGGGAACAATATCCGGGGGCAGCGAGGTCTCATCAAGCCGCAGCACGTGCGTCCCCGGTCTCACCCCTGTGATGGAGTATTTTCCGTTTCTGTCGGTTATTACTCTGGTGCCGTCTTCAAGGTAGAGCACCACGTTTGGAACGCCAGGCTCTTCTTCGTCAGGGATATCCACATATTTGCCCTGGTCCTTGCAGTCCCGCCCGGTCCCCTTCTCGCCGTCGCACCGCTGAAGCCCGCTTCCGTCGTGATCGACGAAGACCTTCCCTATGATGGTGCCGTTGGAGGTAAAAACACCTTCGTTGATCTTTATGGTGAAGCTCGCCACGTTCGAGGTCACCGTCGCGCCGACGCTCCTGCCCTGCGCATAGGCAACGTTCTTTCCCCCGCCTCGCTGGCTGTCGACCCCTATGAGGGCCTTATGGGTAATGGTCGTCGTTCCTCCGCCCGGAATGGTGCCCACCTGCCAGGTTATGCTTCTTCCGCTTGCAGTGGGGTCAGGGCTGCGGACGCCGTTCAGCGAGGTGGAGCCGTTGAGATACCGGACTCCATGAGGGAGGCTGTCTACTACGGTGGCGTTGTTGACCGCCGAGACGCCCGTATTATTTACCGTAATGGTGTACTGAACGATATCGCCGATGGACGCGCTCGTCTTGTTCCCTGTCTTCGTCACCGATAGTATTCCCGAAGGAGGGTCTACGGGAAGATCAAGGTTGAGCGGCGGGTCTCCCGCTTTGACTGTGAAGGGCTCCCCTTTCGAACCGCTGTCGAGGATCACTTTTGCAGGGTACATGAGACGGAGGTCTGGGTTGGGAATGACGGAAGGGACCACAAAGGTCGGTATAGGCGAAACCACAATCCGGTAGGTACCGGGGTTAATGGTCTCCCACTGGAAAAAGCCGTCCACGCCGCCGCTGCTGCCGGTCACACAGGGGTTCACCTTGCAGAAGCTCGTCGCGGGCTGCGCCGGTATGGCGGCAGGGAGGCCTGTCGCGTTGTCGATGAGTGTTACCGTCACCCCGTTGATCCCTGCGCCCGTTCCCGTGTTGAATACCGTGCCAAGCGGATCAACAAGGACAATCTCCTCGACGGGCGCCCCGCATCCCGGGTTGTAGGCAATGGTGATCTTGCTCCTCTTTACTGCCCCGAGGTCTTTCACCTTGATCTTTCCCGTAAGGACTCCCGGCTTAAGGGGATCCTCGCTAAGCTGCATCACCACAGGGTTGAGGGTGCTGCCGTCAGGCAGGACTACTGAGATGCTGACCGTGTTCACGTCCTTGATTATAAATGACTCAGCCTTGAGCTGGAGGTAAAGATATTCTTCGACGCCGAGGATGGGCTTATCCTGTCCAGACTGATCCACTGACTGCAATTGCCCCATTGATACCGTCGAGTTCAGGCCCGTCACGGTAGATTGCAATTCCTGAAGGGCCACCGCCCCCTGTTCCCTGTTCACTATAACCGATGAGCCTCGCAGCGTCGTGCCCACGGGTACAAGGGGGGATACTGCTACCTGAAAGTCAAGCTGCCCTTGGACACCAGGGGACACTGTTCCCAGATCCCAGACAAGGGTTCTTCCTTCAAGCCTCCCTCCTCCTGTGATGGCGGAGGGGTTCACCGATACCCCGTCAGGAAGGGTGTGCCTGATCTGGGTAAGCGTTGACGGCGTATTTCCCGAGTTGGCATAGGTGATGTTGTAAGGAAGGTAGCCGCAGGCATTGACGGTGACAGGGGCTGCCGCTGTGAGCTTAATGTTCGGGGCGCTCCCGACAGAGGTAGTAATGGTCTTCTCCGCTGAAGCCCCTTCAGTACTTTTTATAGTAACCTTGTTCATGAATGTGGAACCGACAGCGAGGGCGCCGTTCACCGTCACGGTGACGGTAAGGGTTCCCTTCGCTCCGGCAGGTAGGTTGCCGAGGTTCCATGTGATACTGCCTCCCGCCGGCGGACCGGGCGTGTACACGCCCCCTCCCGATATGACAGGCGAGGCGACCTCAACGGAAAGATGGTCTGTGACCGTCACGTTCGTTGCCGCTGCGCTTCCTGTGTTCTCATAAGTGATGGTGTACGTGACAAGCGAGCCGGGTGCAACGGGGTCGGGAGATGCCGTTTTGTTGATCGCAAGAACCGGAAAGGCAGAAACACCCGTGACCGCATCGTTGCTCTGGATGAGCCGGGTATTACCGAGAACGTCAATGTATGAGACGCTTGCCCGGTTCACAATATTCGTGCCCGATGGGGGACTTCCGGCGAGCAGGCCCGCAGGAAGAAGGAGGGCCAAAAGCAGGCTGCCAACCAGAGCCCATCCCAACAGACTATATCGTTTATGCAACGTTAACGACACCTATAAAACCCCGTTATTAACAATTTCACTGCATCTTTACAAAAATCTCGCTTTCTTCAACGCCCTCAGTCTATCTTCACCTTGAATTCCAGGATCCAGGCGCCGCTCGGCCCGATCGTTATCGATGTGCCCGAGCCTACCATGACCGTGTGTCCTGTACCGTCGTACCTCGCGCCGTCGCCGTCAGAGGCGTCTGTCCGCGCCACCAGCGTTCCTGTCGTGGCGCCGGTCTTGATCGTACCTGTCTGATATGTCGTATACTGGGGTACTGCATCGGTGATGATCACGTTCGTCGCGTTGCCTGTTCCGTTATTCGTCACCGTCACCGTGTAGGTAAGTACCGTTCCGGGAGGCTGGTTTCCTGTTGGAGAAACCGCCTTGACAACGCTGAGCACAGGCGCCGTGACCGTTGTGGTCAATACCTCCGTGTCGGTAACAGAACTGTTCCGTACGGAGGCGCCCGTTACGGTGGTCACGTCCGTCAGCTTGTCGGCAGCCCCTGCAGGTACCGTTGCAACGGCGAGTATCTGTTTGCTGCCAAGGGCCGTCAGGACGCCGGTGTCGATCTTGCCGTCGCCGTTCGTATCGGTAAGCACGGTATCCCCGTTTGTCCCCGGTATTCCGTTGCCGTCCGTATCGTTCCAGAAGGTCCATGCCCAGCCTGCCGTCGAGGTGTAGGTAAGGTTGATGGTGTCTGTATCGTTACCGTTGTTGTAGGCAGTAAAGGCATAGACTCTCGAGTCGCCCGGGTTCGCCGTGCCTGTCCGGTCTGGGTCGAGAAGCACTGCGGGCAGGTTCGCCGCGCTGACCGTTGCGGTGTTCGACGTCGCTGTATACCGTGTCGCGCTGCCGGCTACCAATGCATACTCGACCGTTAGGCTGTTCGAGATAACAGTGCCCGCGGGGACATTGTTGTTGACCCGGACCTGGAAGTAGAAATTCCCCTGCGGCGGATGCTGGGTCTTATTAAGGACGACCCTGTTGTTCCCGCTGTCGAAGTAGGCTCCGACCTGGGCCGTGGTGGGGGGCGTCCCGGCCGTAAACTCGTATCCGTCGTTCGCATCGGTCAGGGTGTTTGGGGCAGAATTGTAGCTCGTCGACGCCCCGGCCTTCATGCTTCCGGCCACGTAGGTCGTATTGGCGGGGATCACGTCTCTATAGATTAGGTCGTAGGCAGGAGCGCCGGTGTTGGCAACGGTCATCATGAAAGTGATGACGTCACCGGGTTTGGCCGTCGTCACCAGCGTTGTGTTGGCCGCGGGGTCGACGGATGACTTGGAGACCGCCAGCACTGCCGTTTGCACGGTCGTCGTAAAGGTTGATGTATCCTTGACCGTCCCGTTGAAGGCCGAGGTTGCCGTGAATGTGGTCGTTATGGTGGTTCCGTTGGCTGCACCCGCCGGTACGGCCACCACCGCAATGGCTTTGAAAAACTGATCGGCGACAAGGGCCCCCGTTGAGGTTACAACGGTCGTTTCCGTCGGCTGCCAGATGCCGTCGCCGTTGTCATCCTTGTAGAGTATTACGGTGCCCAAATTCGTCGTCGCCTCCAGGGCAAAGGTGTCGGTGCCGTTCCCATCGTTGGTGATCGTCACCGGGTAGGCAATGTTGGTTCCTGCCACCGCGCTGTTCGCCATGGTTTCCGGCGTGGTGCTGACGGCAGCTACCTGGCTGACCGTTACCGTCACCGTGTTGGAAAAGACCCTCGGCATCGCGTTTCCGTTGGCGTCCTTGTAGTCCACGTATGCCTGGTTGGAAATCGTTGTTCCCGCAGGCGTCCCCGCAGCCCATGCACCGGACACAAAGCCCTGGAGCACGGCTAGCACAAGCAGTATGCTAAAAATTCTCCGTTTCATGATAATGCCCTCCTTCTTTCTTGTTTTCGATGCTATCGTATCCATCCTGTTTCATCTATGTTAAGGCCCTACCGGACCGTAGTTTTAAAAAAGACGGTACCGCCCATGCCTGGCTGCACCGTCCTGTGAATCACCCACCTGATATGAGTGTACATCTCCTGAGGAACCAATCTGTCCTCCTCTATGCCATCCGGCCTTCGCACTTTTCGTTTCAGGGGGGGCTTATGAAAGGTCTTGCCGCCGTCGATGCTGCAGGTGATCTCGGCGTCTTTCCCGGCGGCGCTGCCGACCACATACACCATTCCCGACGGTATGGCGTCGATGATCGCCGCATCCGTTGCAGGCGCCCTGCCCTCATTGGTATAGGCGATGGCATAGAGAAGGGTGTCGCCTTTGACCGCCTTTTCCACCGGCACATGCTCGACCACCCACTTCCCCTGCCTTAACACCTTTGTCTCCTTGCTGGCGGTTGCCTTCAAGGCAATGTTCGGCCTCTGCTCCTGGGCTGAAGCCATCCCGAATAGTACGAGCAGGAACAATCCTACCAGCAGCACCGTGCTTATGCACCGTTTTCCCGCAACACTCGTCATAATAATCTCCTTCCGGCGGAAGCTCTCTGTGAGCGCTTATCCCGCCGCTCTCATTATTATAAAAACGTCCTCTCCTTTTTTAGACACAACTCCACCTTTTACAGGTCACAAGACGTGTAATCTTCCGTTAAACACTATTATATAAAGAATATTATAATGTTTAAATAAGAATTTTTATAAAAAAATAGCAGTGTGTTTTTTTATCAAAGAGTTCTCCGACCTTGACGCTCTCCGTTCCGTTATAGGCCAGTATCCCTGCAATGCAGTGCGGTGTTGTTTCGAGAAAGGACTTCAACCCTGAAAGTTTACCTGCATCCCACCTCTTCTTATCCTTCACCTCGATGGCGATACGCCGGCTGCCCTGCAATTCCTTCTGTTGCTGGAGGAAGGTGTTTTTGCCGGTCTGTTTCATTCCCTATAATAAGGGTCAGCCATCGAAGGCGCTCATATGATTCTTCCTCCGGCGAATACCTCCAGGCCCTTGATGTTCCCGCCGCCGAATTTAACCATGGTTTCTGCGGCGATGGTCAATCCCTCTTTGAGATAGATCCCGTCGATACCGGGAACGGCGTAGGCATAGAAAAGAACATTGCGCGTATCGTCCCTCACCTTTGTCTTCTCGTCAGCCCCCTGGCAGAGTACGCAAATTATGTCCTTCTCGTCCCGGAGCACAATCTCCCCTTCTTTCAAGACGAATTGGCGGCCCCCCATTCCGGCGCTCGTCTCCATTTCCCGGGCCACATCGAGCATGAGCCCGCCTTCAATGCGGTCAAAATCGGTGACCGCCACAAGGATGCCGGCGCACATCTCGGCCATGAAGTGGGCGTCGACCATGAGGTTGTATCTCGGGAACCCGCTGTTGACCGTTCTCCTGAGGTGCTGCGGCAGGGGGCACTCGAACCCGAAGCCTTGAAAGAACCGGTCGTAGGCATCGATGCGCCGGGAGATGCCGGCGAGCGTCTCCCGTTTTCTCATCTTCCTCAGGAGATTCCGCCTGTGCTGATCGAATCCGACGCCATTGGCCAAGGGCCGGCAGTCTGTAATGAGCGTCAGTCCGAAGGCCACGCTCGGGTATTTCACTTCATATGCGGACGAAACGGAAAAATCTATCCATGTTGCCACGGTCTTTCCCTCCATGTCAGAAATCCCGGTCAACGGAACAAGGCTTTGACGTCATTCGCTTCGTTCCTTCCATGCCTGTATCTTATCGTGCGGCCATCGTGCGCAGAAGGCGGGCCTTCTTTTCATTATCAATTTCATGCAGGCGTCGCCGCAGGCCGGGTCGCAACGGATAATCTCGCTCTCTCTCCCCTGCCTCACCTTTTCCGGCCATTCGGGATCGGCCCACAGGACGCGCGCCAGCCCGATCAGGTCGGCCTTCTTTTCCTCGAGGATGCTCTCCGCCAGTGGGCCCGTTGATATCCTTCCGGCAGTGATGACCGGGATGCTCACCTCTTTTTTGACGGCTGCCGCAAGGTCGGCCATGTAGCCGTCCTTTCCGGACCTATTCACAACATCCGGCAACGGAAAAGACTCGTACGTTCCCCCCATTACGGAAAGATATGCGATGCCCGCCGATTCGAGCGAGCGGGCAAACCGAACGGATTCGCACAGCTGAAGGCCGTCGGGAAGCCATTCATCTGCCAGGAAACGGTAGCCGACCGGGAAATCCCCAACTCTCTTTTTCACTGCCGCAACGACCTCAAGGGCAAATCTCTGCCGGTTCTCGAATGAACCGCCGTATCCATCCTCCCGTCTGTTGGTCCTGGGGGAGAGGAATTGGGCCAGCAGATAGCCTGTGCCCCCGTGCAGCTCCACCATGCTAAATCCCGTGTTCATGACCCGCAACGCCGCATCGGCATACCTGTGCACGATCGTCCTGATCTCTGCCGTGGTCAATGCCCTCGGGGTCCTGCCGAAGGTATCGACGGCAGAGGGCGCAACGGGCTCGTTAACGCCGGCAAAGCGCCCGGCGTGGTTGATCTGAAGACAGGCAACGGCGCCTTCCTGCCGGATCGTTGCGGATAATCTTTTCAACCCAGCCGCGTTATCGTCGGTGTCTGCCCGGATCGTCCTGTTGCTGCCGCTTCCCGTCGGATGGTCTATCGTCGCATTCTCGACCACCACCATGGCAACCCCGCTTTTTGCCATCAGCCGGTAATGTTCCAGCAGTGCGCCGCTCACCGTGCCGCCCTCCCCCGCATATCCGAGATATAACGGGGCCATCGTTAACCTGTTCTTCAGGGTGATCCCCCCGATCCTAAGCTCAGAGAATAGGTGTGTGTACATTTGCCCCCTCCTTCACACTTATACCTGCCTGTTTTTCTCCATTTTCCTTCTCTTCCATATATTTTGCAAGGGAAAATGCCGGTCGGCACCAGGTTTTGACTTAAGTCAATTACATCGCTCACGATCCGGCTTATTTATAGATAGATCGCAACAATGATATTATAATATCAGGAAGCTCCCCTTCCCTCTGATGGTCTTTGGAGCTTCCATAACAATGCCGGAAAGGAGGAACAACATGGCCGAGGATCTTACCAGTAATGTGGTTCAGGTATCAACGATCAAGGACATGGCCGGCTATCAGGAGCATTCCGTAGTCAGCCGCGAGATCATCCGGAAGCCTTCGGGGACGATGACCGTCTTCGCCTTCGACAAGGACGAGGGGTTGAGCGAACACACGGCCCCTTTTGACGCTGCGGTCTGTCTGCTGGAGGGCGAGGCAGAGGTCCGCATTGACGGCAAGCCCTATTCGGTCAAGGAAGGAGAGATGATCATCATGCCGGCCAACAGGCCCCACGCCCTCAAATCGACAACCCGCTTTAAAATGCTGCTGGTGATGATCAAGTAAGCTACACTAAGGCCCGTTTTTGCTTTACATTATTTTTACGATCTCGTATGTGCGCTGGCCGCCGGGGGCGTTGAAGTTCACCTCATCGCCCACTGACTTTCCCATGAGCGCCCTTCCGAGCGGCGATGCGATCGATATGGTCCCTTTGTTTATATCCGATTCGTAGGGGCCCACAAGCATATATTCCGCCTCTTCATCGGTATCGAGATTGACGAGCGTTACGGTACAGCCGAATTCAACACTTTCAAAACCGCCGTTCCTCTTGTCGACGATCTCAGAGTTTTTGATCATCTCTTCGATCTCGGCGACCTTTTTCTGGAGGAACTGGAACTCTTCTTTCGCCCATCATACTTCCGCGTTCTCGGAGAGGTCCCCATGTCCGCGGGCCTCTTCAATTGCCTTAAGGATCTTCGGCCTCTTTACGTTAAGAAGTGTCTCGTGCTCTTTTTTGAGGTTTGTGTAGCCCTCTCTCGTTATAGGAACTTTCATACACGCTCCACAAATAATTTGATGAGCTAAAAGACTACATCGTTCATTTCACTTTATCAATATTTTTTATTCCCTCTATCCGATAACATCCATGAAAGAATTGTAGAGGAGGACTACGTTGAGGACGGTAAGGATTGCGGCGCCTGAGTATGCCACGATGTTCATCCAGAGGGAATTCCTGTAATCTCCCATCAGCTCTTTGTCGTTGACGAGCTTTATCATAAATATAATGATCACCGGGAGCAGGAGGCTGTTGATGATCTGGCTGAACCACATTACCTTTATGAGGGGCAGGTTCGGGATCAATACAACAGAAGCGCCGAGGACAAGTATCGTCGCAAATATCATCCTGAAATGGGGCGCCTCTTTGAAGCCCTTGCCGATCCCCATCTCCCAGCCCATCGCCTCGCAGATATAGTACGTCGTTGCAAGAGGCAGGATGCATCCTGAAAAGAGCGACGCGTTGGCAAGCCCTATGGCAAACAAGATATACGCGTTCCTACCGGCGAGGGGCTTCAGCGACAGAGCGGCGTCCTCAGCGGAATCTATCCCGATACCCGCAGGATAAAGGGTCGCTCCACAGGCCACAATGATGAAGAACGCCACGACGCCCATCATGACAGCCCCGAATATCACATCCACCCTCGATGCCCAGAGGTCTTTTTCCCTCAGACCCTTCTCCACGACACCCGACTGGAGATAAAATTGCTGCCATGGCGTGATCGACGTGCCGATAATGCTGACCACTATGATGAGATAATCCTTGTTCCATTGTATCTGAGGTGTTACCGTCTTCTGCATCACCTCTCCCCAATCCGGTTTGGCAAGAAATGCGGAGATGATATAGGTGAAATATATGAAGCAGATCCCCAGGAAGATCTTTTCAAAGATGCTGTAATTCCATTTTGTAACGAGGAACCATACGAAGAACGCACCAATCGGGACCGAGATGTACTTGCTCACATTGAAGAGCTCCATGCTCGCCGCCCAGCCCGAGAATTCTGCAGCAGTATTCCCGAGATTTGTAATAAAAAGTGATACCATGACCCAAAACGCTATCCTGATACCGTACCGTTCCCGTATAAGGTCGGCAAGCCCCTTCCCGGTCACGATCCCGGTCCTCGCGGAGATCTCGTGGAGGACCGCGAGAAGAAAGACCGTCGGGATAAGCGTCCACAACAGGTTGTACCCGTAGCTCGCCCCTGCGATGGAATAGATCGCTATCCCGCCGGCATCATTATCGATATTTGACGTGATAATCGCCGGCCCCACAAGGGAAAGCAGTATAATTGTCTTCTTTAGAAAGGACATTTCCACTTATATCACAGCACATAATCCTCTTTCAATGTAAAAGGGCAAAAAACCCTTGACAAACTACTATGTTACAAGTATAACTGTCTAAAGTGGTAAATAGTGTTAAAAGGTGGGATAATGTTCGCGGGCAGATTTGAATACGCCATCGATGACAAAAGCCGGGTAAGCATCCCCGCGAAGTTCAGGGAGACGCTCTCCGCCCATCATGATATGAGGCTGATCTTCACAAATCTCGATGGCTGTATTGTCGGTTATCCTTATCAGGAGTGGCTGAATATTGAAGAGAAGATATCGAGCAGAAGCTCGATGAAAAAAGAAGAGAGATCTTTCCTGAGGTATTTTTTTTCCGGCGCTTCTGAATGCACAATCGATAGGCTCGGGCGGGTGCTTTTGCCGCAGGCATTAAAGACCGATGCGCATATTATCAAAAATGTAGTGATCATAGGGATGGGCAAAAAGATAGAGATATGGGCAAAAGAGAGATGGGAAGAACTGGTGAAACAGGCAACGTCTGATCCCGACCAGATCGCAAGCATCGTGTCGGAACTGGGCCTTTGATCGGTGTCACGCATATACCTGTTCTTTGTGAAGAAGTAATACAAAACCTGGTAAGCGCTGAGTATAGCCTGTTTGTCGATGCAACAGTTGGTGGAGGGGGACACGCACACCACATACTGGAAAGATACAAAGACATACGGTTGATCGGCCTCGATGTGGACGAAGAGGCCCTCAGTATAGCTCAGGAGGTGTTGAGAGGTTACGGAGAGAGGGTCAAGCTGGTAAGAGGAAACTTTAAAGACCTCAAGGAGATTCTTAACGGGATGGGTGTCTTTTCCTTTGACGGAATCCTTTTTGATCTCGGTCTTTCAATGTATCAGTTGATGGGCGGGAGGGGCTTTAGTTTTAACGACGATTGTCTTCCCGACATGCGGATGGATGACAGGGCCGATCTGACCGCCTATGATGTGATAAACACATACAGATATGACGTGTTGAGAAAGATCATCAGCGAATACGGGGAGGAGGAAAGGGCGCACAAGATCGCAAGGGCGATCGTCGAAGCGCGGAAGAAAAGGCCGATAGCAACATCCAGGGAGCTGGCCGGCATCATCTTCAGGGCAAAGAAAAAAAGGGGAAAGATCCACCCCGCCACGAAGACCTTTCAGGCGATCCGCATAGAGGTCAACAGGGAAACGAAAAGCTTGCGGACCGGGGTGAGCGATGCCATAGACATGCTGCAAGGCAGGGGAAGGATCGGTGTTATATCCTTCCATTCGCTGGAGGACAGGACAATAAAGGAGATATTCAAGACGTCCACGGTGGTGAATACTGTGACGAAAAAACCAATAAGGCCTCAAAGGAACGAGATAAGAAATAATCCGAGCTCAAGGAGCGCGAAGCTCAGGGTAGCAGAAAAAAGATAACCGGGGGGTTTATGGAAAGGGTTTTTGTATCAACGAAAAGAAATGTGGCACACAGCAGTCCCCGGTCCACGCTTTTGATCGTTTTCTGTCTTATTGTATTCGCTTTTATCTCTTTCTTTATGATGTCTGCCCACAGCCGGCTCCGCGAAGAGCTTGTCGAGATGCTCAGGCGGGAGCGGGAGATCGTCGATATGAACAACAAGCTCAAGACAGAGCTTGCGGGCATTACGCAGGCAAGAATGCTTGAGTTAAAGGCAAAAGAGAGGCTTGGGCTGAAGAAGCCGAAAGACGAAGAGGTTCTGGTATTGCGATGAACAAAAGGGCTAACAAAAAGGCCTTTTTCATTTGTGTATTGATTGGATTGATGTATGTTTCTGTAGCGCTGAAGCTCCCTGACAGATTCACCATAGGAAGGGCTTCGGAGCTCCGGAATGATGCGCCGACCGGATTGAGCATCTCCATACCGAAACAGGTTCCGGCAAACGCTCCGGCGCCGACAAACCTGCACAAGGCCGAGCCGGCTATTGAGCCTTCTTATTTTATCGCAATCCCCATCGTCTGTTTCGCGATCAGGGAAGGTCTTATCGAAAAAGAGGGGCTCGTTTTCATAAAGCAAGAAGCCCAAGGCGGCGCCTATTGCAAAAAACCCTTGGATATACTGAGGGAAAAGGATGAAGAGGGATTAAAGAGCATGGCTAAGATCATCGGGAAGAAACAGCTCATCTCCTTTTTCAAAAAAGAGGGTGTCGCGCTCCGTGAGGAACTGGACTCCCAGGATGTGGTCCTCGGCAGAGGATATGCGATAGAGAAAAACGTCATCCTCTCCATGTACAACAGGAACGTTCCCGAAGATTGCAATCCTCTCTTTCCCTATAGGGTACAAACAACGGAGATCAGGAGGGCAGGTGACCGCTTTGAGTTCAGGCATGTCCCCGATGCCTTACGTGCACACCCGGGCAATGATCACAATGAATGGGTCATGCCGAGCCTCGTCAATCTTCCCATCAAGACAGCCCTTGAGAAGGTGGCGATCCACACGTCTAAGATAAAGATACACGGGAGCGGCGTCGTTGTGGAACAACAGCCAAAGGCCTTTGAAAAGATGAAAGGCGAAGCAGAGTGCGTCATCCACGGGAGGTCATATAAACAATGAGACTCAATAATTTGATAGAGAACATGCCGTTCATCAGTATAAAAGGCAGCAGAGACCTTGAGATCGCGGGGCTTACAAAAGATTCACGGGCAGTCAGAGAAGGATATATGTTTTTCGCTACAAGCAAGAGCGGGACCTATATGGACGATGCATTACAAAGGGGGGCGAAGGTCATTGTGACCGACAAGGAGCCAGACAGGGCTTTCGAATGCGCGATCATCGTTGAAGATGTCGCAGCGTCCCTCGGCGAGGCCGCATCAACGTTCTACGGCTTCCCTTCAAAGCAGATGCACATTGCAGGCGTTACCGGGACAAACGGAAAGACCACGACAACCTATCTCATCGAGTCGGTTCTGATCAATGCCGGCAGAAAGGCAGGCGTTATAGGGACCATCTCTTATAGATACGACGGCAAAGTATTGAAGGCGGACAACACCACCCCCGGGGCTGCCGAAACCCACGGCCTCCTGAAAGAGATGCATCTCGCCGGCGTGACCAACGTAGCGATGGAGGTCTCCTCCCATGCCCTCGACCAGAAGCGCGTCGAGGGGGTGGACTTCGATATCGGCATCTTTACCAATCTCACCCATGATCACCTTGACTACCATGGCGACCTTGAAAGCTATAAAGGAGCGAAGCGGCTCCTCTTCGAACATTACCTGAAGAAGAGCACGAAGGGACAGAAGTTCGCGATCCTTAACATCGACGATCCGAGCACAAGGGATTTTGTCATTGCAGCGCCGACCCGCACGCTGTCTTACAGCACGAAGGGATACGCCGACGCACACCTTATCGGCTACAGCGAGGACATAAACGGATTGAAGCTCGATGCCTCGCTTCTCGGCAATAAGGTCTCACTCTTCTCGCCGATGATAGGCGTTTTCAATGCCTCTAACATACTTGCCGCCTGCCTTTACGGCCACGTGACGGGGATCCCTTACGACAACATACGAAAAGGCATAGAGGGCCTGGAGGGCGTCCCGGGAAGGCTGGAAAGGATAGTGAACGAAAAAGGTCTTGCCGTGTTTGTCGACTACGCCCATACGCCTGACGCCCTCGGCAACGTCCTCGCCCTCCTGAACCGCCTTAAAAAGGGAAGACTGATCCTTGTGTTCGGCTGCGGCGGCGACAGGGATAAGGGCAAGAGACCGATCATGGGCAAGATCGCCTCTCATCTTGCCGATCTCACAATCATCACCTCCGACAACCCAAGGACCGAGGATCCTGGGAACATCATCGCAGACATCACGTACGGCTTCAGCAATGCTCCATTCAGAGTTGTCGAGGACAGGAAGGAGGCTATCCGGGAAGCGATCAAGGCGGCGCAGGAGGACGACGTCGTTCTCGTGGCAGGAAAAGGCCATGAGGATTACCAGCTCATAGGAGATAGGATATTGCATTTCAGCGACAGGGAAGTAATCGAGGGGTTTCTCAATGTGGCATCTTGACGAGGTTCTGAAGGCTACAAAAGGCGTGACGCTCAGGGTTGAAAAGGAGACCTTTACGGGGATATCGACGGACTCGCGGACGATTGCGGAGGGCGAGCTCTTCGTGCCCATCACTGGAAAGACCTTCGATGCCCACATGTACCTGCTTGACGCCTATGAAAGGTCAAACGGCGGCACCATCTGCGAAAAAGAGAGGGAGGCCCTCTGCGTGACCCTGCAGGGAACGATCGTTCTCGTAGAGGACGCAGAGCAGGCGCTCCTTGACCTTGCCCGATACAAGCTGCAAAAGACGCAAGCGACCCGCATCGCGATCACGGGAAGCAACGGCAAGACAACAACGAAGGAGATGCTCGTCGACATGGCAAAGAGGGCCTTTCCGGTCCATTTCAACGAGAAAAATTATAACAATATAGTCGGCGTGTCCAAGAGCATCCTCTCCATAGAAGGGGAGCCGGAGTTTTGCATCTTCGAGCTGGGTACGAACAGTAAGGGCGAGATCGGCCGGCTCGCGTGCGCTATTGAGCCTGACCTGTCGCTCATTACCAACATCAACCCCTCTCACCTTGAAGGTCTCGGCGATATCGAGGGGGTATTGGAAGAGAAGCTCGACCTTTTCCACCTCACAAAAGAAGGCGGGACGATATTTGTCAATGCCGATGACCCCCTTATTCAACATTATAAAGACGAGAAACATACCGCCTTCACGTACGGAATAGAGAACCATGCCATGTTCCGGCTCACCGTCGACAAGAGTCTCGGCTGGGAAGGCGCTGCCTTCACGCTCCATTTTCCCGGAGACAGCATACATACAAGAACAACCCTGCTCGGAAGACACAACCTCTATAATATCCTTGCCGCCGCTTCGATCGCTTACAGCATAGGGGCTAAGCCTGACCGCATTCAGGAATCTGTCGAGGCCTTCAGCTCATATGCAATGCGGTTCAGACCGGTCGTCGCCAAAGAGGGCTATACAATCGTCGATGACTCCTACAACGCAAACCCCTCTTCCACTGAGTGGGCGATAAAGACCCTCCTCGAGCTTCCTGCCGCAGGGAAAAAGATCGCAATCCTCGGCGATATGAAGGAACTGGGCACAAAAAGCAGCCATTATCACAGGGAGCTTGGCAGGGTTCTCTCACAGAGCCCCATTCCGGTCATCGCCTTGATCGGTGAAGAGATCAAGGAAACGTTCAGGGAGCTCGGCAGCGGGCGTGCGCGGCTGTTCGATGACAAGGACCGTCTTGTCGATTTTATAAAAAGAAAGGCCGAAAAGGGCGACGTCATTCTCGTGAAGGGTTCGCGGGCTTCGAAGATGGAAGAGATTGTGGAGGCGCTCAAGTAATGCTATATCATTTATTATATCCGCTGCACGCAAAGCTCTCCGTGTTCAACGTATTCCGGTACATTACCTTCCGGACCGTACTGGCGATACTGTCCGCACTTATCATAAGCTTCTTCCTGACCCCTTACGTGATCAGGAAGTTCAACGAATGGAAGATCAAGAGCGCAAAAAGGGAGGATGTGCCCGACAGGCACGAAGCAAAGGCGGGAACGCCTACAATGGGCGGTTTCGTTATCCTCGTCTCCACCATTATACCAACCCTGCTCTGGTCAGACCTGACGAACTACTACATGTGGGTTGTTACCTTTACCATGTTCTCCTTCGGCGCCATAGGCTTTGCCGACGATATCAAGAAATTGCAGGGCAGCAACGGGAAGGGCATTTCCGGCAAGGCAAAGCTCCTCTTCCAGACGCTCTTCGCGCTCACAACGGGCGCGCTCATCTATTTCAAATACGGGTTCGTCACCGAACTTACAATACCCTTCTTCAAGAATATCGCCCCGGACCTCGGCGTCTTCTACATAGTGCTCTGCGTCTTCATCATCGTCGGAACGTCGAACAGCGTCAACCTTACGGACGGGCTCGACGGGCTCGCCATAGGGCCCGTGCTCACGGTATGTTCCACGTTCCTTCTTTTTGCCTATCTTGTGGGCAATATAAAATTTGCCCAGTACCTGCAGATATTTTACGTAAAGGGTGCAGGCGAGCTGACGATACTCTGCGGCGCCATGCTGGGCGCAGGGATCGGGTTTCTCTGGTACAACACCTATCCTGCCGAGCTTTTTATGGGCGACACGGGCTCACTTTCTCTTGGCGCATCGCTGGCGACGATCGCCGTTATCATCAAGCAGGAGATACTCCTCGTTATCGCCGGCGGGATATTCGTGCTGGAAGCCCTTTCGGTTATCATCCAGGTCTATTCGTTCAAGCTAAGAGGCAAGCGGGTCTTCAAGATGGCGCCCATACACCACCATTTTGAGCTCAAAGGCTGGAACGAGGAGAAGATCGTGGTGCGGTTCTGGATCGTTTCGGTCATACTGGGGCTTTTGGCATTGAGCACATTGAAGTTGAGGTAGGGGATAATGTTGGCATGAATCTACCGGATAACATACTGATAGTCGGGCTTGGCGCATCGGGGATCGCCGCCGCGAAATTCCTCCGCGGCATGGGGAAGCGCATCGCCATTGCCGACGAAAAGGACGAGGCAGCGCTCGCGCCTGTCCTTCGATCCCTGAACGGAGTCGAGTTCACAGGCCATTTCGGCCCCCACAGGACAGAGGATTTTCTCCGCTATCCTCTGATCGTCATAAGCCCCGGCGTCGACAGCGCACTGCCCGTCCTGAAAGAGGCCAATGCAAAAGGGATCAGGGTCATTGGTGAGGTAGAGCTTGCGTATATGTTCCTCGACGCGCCTGTCATCGCTATAACAGGAACAAACGGGAAAACGACGACGACGACCCTCATCGGGGAGATATTCAAAAAGGCCTTCGGCAGTGTCTTCGTGGGAGGCAACATCGGGAACCCGCTTATCAACTATGCCCTTGAAGGGAAGAAGGCGCAGCATATCATTGCCGAGATAAGCAGCTTCCAGCTTGAGACGGTGGAGGCCTTCAGGGCGAATACGTCGATCCTCCTGAACATCACGGAAGACCATCTTGACAGGTACAGGGGCTATGATGAATACAGGGACGCGAAGTACAGGATCTTCGAGCGCCAGACTGAAAAGGATTACGCGTTGATCATCGACGGTCTCGAAGCCCCCAAAGCCGGAAAAGGCAGGGTCCTCTCCTTCTCGTCGGCAAAGGTCCTTGAAGAGGGCGCATTTGCGAAGGACGGGATGCTTTACGTGCGGATCGACGGCAAAGAGTTCCTGTACGAACGGGACCTTTCGCCGCTCGTAGGGGCGCATAACACGGAGAACATCCTCGCGGCGCTTCTCGCCGCCCACATATACGGCATAGACCAGGCCACGGTCACTTCCGTGCTCGGGGAGTTCAAGGGTCTCCCGCACAGGGTGGAGCTCGTCAGGGAGCTGAAGGGCGTCAGGTACTACAACGATTCCAAGGCAACCAACGTAGACGCTACGAAGAGGGCCCTCGAGAACATAGAGGGCAACGTCATCCTCATTGCGGGAGGCAAGGACAAGGGCGGCAGCTACAGGGCCATCGCAGGGGTCGCCCAAAAGATAAAGGTCCTGATCGTTATCGGCGAGGCGCAAGATAAGATCACCGGCGAGCTGGGGAGCCATGTCGTGATCTACAAGGAAGAGGACATGGCCGGTGCCGTTCGCGCCGCTTACGAGGTCGCGGAGAGCGGCGATATCGTTCTCCTCTCCCCCATGTGCAGCAGCTTCGATATGTTCACCGACTACAAGCACCGGGGAGATACTTACAGGGAGATAGTGGAATCATTATGAAGAAGGTTTGCATCTATATCCTGGCGGCAATCCTGCTCTTCAGCTTTTTCCGCGAAATCAACATCGTCAAGGTGCTCCTTATGCTTGCAGCCCTCGCGTCGATCTTCGCAATAGACCGCGTCCCCGCAAAATACATCATGGCGATGAAATATCCCGTTATCCTCCTTTCCTTCGGGGTTACAGCCTGCTTCTTCTTTTATCCGAGGGTTCTCGCCGGGTACCCCATGGAGATCGTCGTTACGTTCCTCGCCTTTTACAGCCTCACCTTTTATATGGCCGGAATGGAAGAGAAAAAGAACGATTTCTTCAAAGAGGTCGCCGCGGTATCGATCCTCTTCATCTCTTCCTCGTTCAATCTCTTTATCGCGGGCAAGCTGCTCTTCGTCCTGCCCCTTGCCGTCGCAACGATGCTTTTGCTCTTCGTGCTCGACAAGAACCGCCTCACCCCTTTCATTGCCGGGTATGCCCTCATTGCCATGATCATCGCCTACAGGCAGGGGATAAACTTTATGGGCACCGGTCTTCTGGGGCTCAACGACGTCAACCGCTACATACTTCTCGGGGCGTCCTTTATCCTGCTCGTCATCGGCTTCGCGGGATTTATGAAAAAGCGGACATTTTCGACGATACTCCCCTTTTTCGGTTTTTTATATATCGCGATCGATATCTTTATGGTCCTCGGGTTGCGCTCCTCAACGGGGCTTCTCTACCAGCCCGTCATACTGCTTGCCATCGTCAGCCCCCTTGTTGCGATGATGCTGAAGCCTGAAGGAGAACGCTTATGAAGCTTGCCATCTCTGCAGGCGGTACCGGAGGCCACATATTTCCCGGGATTGCCGTGGCAGAGTCTCTGGTCGCACAGGACAGCGCAAATGACGTAGTGTTCATCGGGACGACCTACGGCCTAGAGGGAAAGATCATCCCGCAGGCGGGATTCCGGCTCCTCTACATCGAGGCCCATCAGTTCCTCGGCACATCGCCGATCCATAAGGTCCGGACCGTACTGCGCCTCCTGAAGGGCGTCTCCATGGCAATGGGCATATTGCGATCGGAAAGGCCCGATGCGATACTAGGCATGGGAGGGTTCACGTCCGTCCCCGTTGTGATCGCCGGCGTTCTCCTCGGCGTACCCTGCTTCATCCATGAGCAGAACGTGCAGCCCGGTCTTGCCAACAGGATCCTCTCGAAGATCACGAGGTCCACGTTCATCAGCTTTGAGGAGACGAAGCGTTATCTTGCCGCAAAGAAGATCCGCCACACGGGAAACCCTCTGCGAAAGAACCTGAAGCCGGCCGATGTGGAAAGACCGGAGGACAGGTTCTCCATCTTTGTATTCGGCGGAAGCAGGGGCGCGAAAAGCATCAACGATTCGATCCTTACGCTGCTGCCTTTCCTCGAGAGCTACAAAAACACGGTCATGTACCATCAGACAGGGGCCGAGGATTACGCCCGCATCTGCGACGGCTATAAGAATACCGGAATAGAACACGAGGTCTTTCCCTTTACCAACGATATGGCGAAATACTACAGCCTCTCCGATGTGGTCATCTCGAGGGCGGGCGCCACAACGATCTTCGAGCTTGCCTGTTTTAAAAAGGCCGCCATACTCATACCTTACCCTTACTCCGCGGGCGGGCATCAATGGAAGAACGCCGCCCAGGTAGAACAGGTCGGAGGCGGTTATGTGATCGCGAACGATGAGGCGAGCGGCGAGCGGCTTTTTGGCGTCCTGTCGCACCTGATGAATGAACCGCAATTACTGAAAGAGATGGGGCAAAATATCGGCAGGATCTACGTAGAGGATGCGGCGGAACGGATCATCGGAGGGATCGCTGATGGTATTTCATAAGATAGAAAAGGTGCATTTTGTCGGGATAGGAGGCATAGGCATGAGCGGCATCGCCGAGGTCCTCCTCAATCTCGGCTTCCAGATAACCGGTTCAGACCTGAGAAAGACGGACACCACGGAAAGGCTCGAAAAACTCGGCGCGCATATATTCTATGGCCACCGGGAAGAGAACATCGTTGATTCCGATGTCGTTGTGATCTCTTCCGCTGTCAGGGCCGACAATCCGGAGGTGAAAAAGGCCAGGGAATTCTTCATTCCCGTCATACAGAGGGCAGAGATGCTCGCGGAGCTGATGAGGATGAAATACAGCGTTGCCGTGGCGGGAGCGCACGGGAAGACGACGACGACATCCCTCGTCTCCTCCATACTCGGCCATGCCGGCATGGACCCTACCTGCGTCATCGGCGGGAAGCTGAACAGCCTCGGGAGCAACGCAAAGTTGGGGGGCAGCAAGTTTCTCGTGGCAGAGGCCGACGAGAGCGACGGGACCTTCCTTCTCCTCTTTCCGACGATCGCCGTGGCGACGAATATCGATCTCGAGCACCTTGATTTCTACAAGGACATCAATGAAATCAAGGCGGCGTTCCTCACGTTTCTCAACAAGGTCCCCTTTTACGGGCTCGACATCATCTGCATCGACAACGCGAACCTCCAGAGCCTCATCCCCATGCTGAAGAGAAGATACATGACTTACGGCCTTTCCAAACAGGCAGACCTGCGGGCGGAGAATATAATCTATGAAGGCTTTACGACACGCTTCAAGGTGATCTACAGGGGCTACGAACTGGGCGAGATAACGTTATCGATGACCGGCGTTCACAATGTGGTCAATGCCCTTGCCGCCTGCGGCGTGGGGATCGAGCTCGACATACCCTTCTCGACCATTCAAGGGGCGCTGAAGGACTTCTCGGGCATTCACAGAAGAATGGAGATCAAGTGGGACGGCGATATCACGCTCATTGACGACTACGGGCACCACCCGACGGAGGTACGGGCAACCCTCTCGGCGATACGGAAGATGTGGAAGGGCAGGACGCTGGTTGTCTTTCAGCCCCACCGGTACACACGGACAAAGGCGCTGATGGAGGAATTCATCGCCTCTTTCAACGAGGCCGATGTGCTCATCATTACCGAAATATACGCTGCCTCCGAGGAAAAGATAGAAGGCATAACCGGCGCAAAGCTCGCCGAAAAGATCCGTGCGGGCGGACACAAGAACGTGGTCTTCGCGGAGACCAAAGAAAAGGCTGCGGAAAAGGTGCTGGAGCTCGCCAGAAAAGGCGATATCGTCATCACCTTGGGCGCAGGCGACATATACAAGATCAATGAGAGTCTGAGATCGGCATGGAGTGGAAAGGCGTAAGGGGAACGATATTGGAAAACGTCCCGATGAAACGGTATACGTCCATGAAAGTGGGCGGGCCTGTCAGGTATCTCCTCTATCCTGTTGATGAGGACGACCTGAAGAACACCCTGCAATACCTGATCCACAGGAATATCCCCTACAGGTTCCTGGGGAACGGGACAAATGTGATCGTCAACGACAAAGGTCTGAACGAGGCGCTCATACGGATCACGAGAATGAAGAAAAAAACATATAAAAGAACGAAGGGCGGCGCCGTCGCCGATGTATCGGGCGGGATGCCGTTAAAGCAGTTCATCAGGGACAATGCGCAGCGCGGCCTTTCGGGGCTTGAGAACCTGTACTGGATACCCGGCACGGTGGGCGGAGCGATCAAGATGAACGCCGGCAGCTTCGGCACATCGGTCTCGGATCCCCTGCTCGCGATGCGGGTCCTCAATGCCCGCGGCCAGATCGTGACAATGACAAAACATGACGGGGCTTTCGGTTACAGGGCCTCTCCCGTAAGGCCTACCGAGTGCGTCCTGAGCGCCCGCTTCAGCCTGAAAAGCAGGGACAAAAAGGAGATAGCGAAAGACATGGAGTACGTCTACGGCGAGAGGAAGAAGAGGCACCCCATGGAATTCCCCTCCGCGGGCTCTGTCTTCAAGGAAGTGAAGGGGGAGCCGGCGTGGAAGTTCGTCGAGAAGGCCGGGTTGAAGGGCCTGAAGGTCGGCAGCGCCTGCGTCTCGGAAAAGCACGCGAACTTCATCGTCAACCTCGGTTCAGCCACGGCGAACGACGTGAGGACATTGGTCAATACGATAAAGAGGGAGGTCTTTGAAAAGACGGGCGTATCCCTCGAGGAAGAGGTAGAGCTTTGGGGTTTCAATGGATAAGAAGGAACTGAAAAGAAAGAGGATTGCGGTGCTTTACGGCGGGAGATCATCCGAGAGGGAGATCTCCATCAAAAGCGGCGCCGCTGTTCTGGGGAGCCTCATCAAGCTCGGCTACAATGCAACGGGCATCGATGCGGCAGAGAACCTCGTCGGGAAACTAAAAAAGGAGAAGGTGGACATTGCCTTTATCGCCCTCCACGGAAGGTGGGGAGAAGATGGGACAGTGCAAGGGCTTCTCGAGATCATGGGCATTCCTTATACTGGTTCAGGCGTTCTTGGCTCATCCATGGCCCTGGACAAAGCCATCATGAAGCTTGTCTTTGACAGTATGAGAATTCCCACTCCTGCCTATCTGATCTCCACCTCCTCTCATATCCCGGCGTTCCCCCTTCCCTGTGTCGTGAAGCCTGCCAACGAGGGCTCCACGATCGGCATATCCATCGTCAGAAAAAGGCAGGAGGCGGCGCGCGCCATGAAAATCGCGCGGAGATACGACAGGAAGGTCCTCTTTGAAGAATATATCGATGGGAGCGAGATCACCGTGGGCGTAGTGAACGGAAGGCCCCTCCCCGTCATCGAAGTAAGGCCGTCATCGGGCTTTTACGATTTTCACGCAAAATACACGAAGGGGATGACCGAATACATCATCCCCGCAAAGATAAAGAAGGCGGCGGCGAACAGAGCACGGAACACAGCGCTTAAGGTATACGGGATCTTCGAGCTGTCGGGGTGCGCGAGGATCGACATGCTCGTTAAGGGCGACGACCCGCTGGTCATAGACATCAACACGTCGCCGGGCATGACGGAGACATCTCTTGTGCCAAAGGCGTGGGGGCATCTCGGCGGGACCTTCGACGGGCTCGTCGAAGAGATCCTGAAGGGGGCAAGGCTGAAGACATGAAAAGGGCCTTATACATATTGTTCATCGCGCCTCTGTGCGTCCTGTCCATACTCACGATCGTCTATCTCTTCTCAAAAGACGAGCCGCTCTTCTTCCTGAAGAACGTCAGGATCAGCGGCGTAAGTCAGCTCTCGGAACGGGACATTATAGGCAAGGTAACGCCGTACCTGAAGGAAAGCCTCCTGAAGGTCGATATTACAAAAATAAAAGAGGCCGTCACCTCCCATCCCTTTGTGCGGGAGGTGCGCGTAAAAAGGGCATATCCCTTCTCTGTTGTCATCGACGTGAAAGAGAAGGTGCCGTCGGCGCTATGGGTCAAGAACGACGGTGACGTCTTCGTCCTTGACGAATCCGGCGAGCCTTACAGGAAAATAGGCAAGGGAGACATCAAGGGGCTCTTTATCATTAATACGAAAGAAAAGGCGGACGCCGCAAGCATCTTCAGAGAGGTCAACACATGGTCGGTAGAAGGGGTCATGAAAAAGGATAAGCTCTCAGAGGTCGGCTATAACGAAGGAAATATTACACTCTTCGGGGTTGACGACGGGGTGGAGATCATACTCGGCAAGGAAGACCAGAAAAAACGGCTCAAGCGGGCAGTCGCCGTTCTGGACGATGCCAAAAAAAGAGGACTCCTGATAAAATGCATCGACGCACGATTCGAAAAAGGCGCCATAATTCAGGAAAGGAAGGGGTAACATGTTGAGAGATGACGACCTGCTTGTCGGGCTTGATATCGGGACCACGAAGATCTGCGTGGTTGTGGGCAAGGTCGTGGACGGCAAGGTGAGCATCATCGGCATCGGCTCCCACCCGTCCACCGGTCTTCGGAAAGGCGTGGTGGTAAACATGGATAGCACCGTGAACTCCATAAAGAAGGCAGTCGAAGAGGCGGAGCTTATGGCGGGCATTGCGATAAACAGCTGCCTGGCAGGGATCGGCGGCGCCCACATCAAGAGCTTCAACAGCAACGGAGTTGTCGCCGTGAAGGATAAAGAGGTGAAGCAGGACGATATCGTGCGGGCCATCGACGCAGCGAAGGCTGTGGCGATCCCCGCCGACAGAGAACTTATTCACGTCATCCCCCAGGAATTCATCGTCGATGACCAGGACGGGATAAAGGACCCCATCGGCATCACCGGCGTAAGGCTCGAGGTGAAGGTCCATATCGTAACGGGCAGCATCTCCTCAGCGCAGAACGTTATCAAATGTTGCAAGCTCGCCGGTCTCGAGGTCGACGATATCGTCCTGGGGCAGCTCGCGTCTTCCGAGGCGACCCTTACCCCTGAAGAGAAGGAGATTGGTGTCGCCCTCGTCGATACAGGCGGCGGCACCAGCGACATCGCCATATACTCCAATGGGAGCATTGCCTATACATCGGTCCTGCCTTTCGGCGGGAACAACATCACGAACGATATCGCCATCGGTCTCAGGACGCCCCTTGAAGAGGCGGAGAAGATCAAGAAAAAATACGGTTGCGCCTTTGCGGGCATGATAGGCGCCAACGAAACAATAGAGGTACCGAGCGTCGGCGGAAGGAAGCCGAGAACGCTGCAGAGAAAGACCCTCGCGGACATTATCGAGCCGAGGGTGGAAGAGATATCGCTTTTGATCTACGAAGAGATCAAAAAATCCGGGCTTGAGCGCCTCCTCGCGTCAGGGGTGGTCCTCACCGGCGGCTGTGCAAATCTCGAAGGGATCCCCGAGCTGGTGGAGAACATCTTCAATCTTCCCTCAAGACGTGGTTATCCCATAGGCGTCGGCGGCCTCACCGACGTGGTGAACAATCCCATATACTCCACAGGGGTAGGGCTCCTGCTGTACGGCTTCAAGAGCAGCAAGTCGAGCAAGCGGGGATACGGCCAGGGGAGATCGATCAAAAAACTGTTTAACGGTCAAAAATTACTCGGCAGAATGAGAGAATGGTTTAAAGAAATTTTTTAGGAGGTGCATGGTGAGTGCAATGTTTTATATGGATGAGGGCAATGGTTTTGCAGCAAAACTGATCGTCGTCGGGGTCGGAGGAGGGGGTTGCAATGCCCTGAACAACATGGTCGATGCGGGCATCCAGGGCGTTGAGTTTCTCGCGGTCAACACGGATGTCAAATCCTTGAACATGTGCAAGGCACCGATCAAGATCCAGGTCGGCTCCAAGCTGACACAGGGCCTCGGGGCCGGAGCAAACCCGGAGGTGGGAAAGAAGGCGGCCCTCGAGGACGTGGACAAGATCAAGGACCACCTGAAGGGCGCCCATATGGTCTTCATCACCTGCGGGCTCGGCGGCGGCACCGGCACCGGGGCCTCTCCGGTCATCGCCGAGATATCGAGAGAGCTTGGCGCACTCACCGTAGCCATCGCTACAAAACCTTTTGCCTTTGAGGGAAGAGACAGGATGTCGCAGGCCGAAAACGGGGTCACCCAGTTGAAGACGCGCGTCGACTCCCTGATCACGATCCCCAACCAACGGCTCCTCTCCATCGGCGGCAAGCATATGACCATCATGGAGGCGTTCCTCAGGGCCGATGAGGTGCTTCTCAATGCAGTGCGGAGCATATCGGACCTGATCGTCGGGTCAGGCCACGTCGTCGTCGACTTCGCAGATGTGAAGACGATCATGAGCGAGCGCGGAATGGCGATCATGGGCATCGGTGAGGCAGCAGGCGATACCAGGGCACGGGACGCCGCCCAGAAAGCAATATCAAGCCCTCTCCTTGAAGATATATCGATACATGGCGCACGGGGCGTGCTCATCAATGTAACGGGGAACACGGATATGACCTTGAGCGAGGTCAATGATGCCTCAACGCTTATCCAGGAACAGGCCCACGAGAACGCGAAGATCATATGGGGGCTCGTATACGACGAGAGGATGGCCGATGCCATCAGGATAACCGTTATCGCCACTGGTTTTGAAGAACAGGTCCAGACAGAGCAGGGCGGCGCAGAGGCGATCACCGAGACCAGGCTCTTCGGCGACGAGAACATCCCGCCCTTCATAAGGAAAAAGGTGGCCATCGACTACAAGGTCGATTATAAGGACATCAAGCAGAAGAGCGACAGCCCGGAGATCGACGACGACAGGTACGACATCCCTACGTTCCTGAGGAAACAGGCGGACTAAAAAAAGCGGAGAGCATGGATCGGAGTGCGAAAAAAATCAGGCTGAGGCTGAGCATGAAAGGCAGGTTGAGATTTCTCTTAACCTCAGCCTTAACCTTAGCCTCTTGTCAGTAAGCGGTGAGCAGGAGGAGATATCAAAAAGAGGCGCGGGGCACCGGGCCTCTTTCTTTTGAAGCCGGCACGATAGTAAAGGACTGGGGCGGGAAGACCCCGGTCTGCATCGTCTTTCCCAACTCCTACTACGTAGGGATGTCCAACCTCGCCATCCACATCCTCTACAGAACGTTGAATGACATGCCGGATGTCGTCTGCGAGCGGTGCTTCACGGACGGGAGCGGAAGGCCGCTCTCGCTCGAAAGCGGCAAGCCGCTGTCCTCCTTCGAGATCATATTCTTTTCCATATCCTTCGAGCTCGACTACATGAACATACCGGGCATGCTCCGCCGCGCAGGGGTCAACCTCTTCGCCCGTGAGAGGAAAGCGGGGGAGCCGATCATCGTCGGCGGCGGCATATGCGTCATGGCGAACCCCGAGCCGCTGCACGACATCTTCGATCTTTTCATCATGGGCGATATCGAGGCCACCGTGCCGCTTCTCATGGAACGTTACAGGGAACTGCGGGCAAAGAAGAGGGCCAGGGTCATCGAGGGCTTAAGCGGGTTCGACTGGATGTACAACCCGCTAGCGCTCGATGTGGCTTACGGGCAGGACGGCACCCCGGACCATTTCATCGCGCGGGACGTCCGGATCTCGGTGAGACACTATAAAGGCAAGGATCTCGGTACGTCGGCCATCATCGCAGGGAAGACGGAGTTCTCTTCCATGTTCCTTGCCGAGGGGACACGGGGATGCCCGTCGCAATGTCCCTTCTGCCTCATCGGGAACATGTACCGCTTCGTCCATGAGAAGGTAAGCGGCATAACGACGGACCGTACGGACATCGGCATTCTCGGGGGCGGCGTCTCTTTTCATCCCCGCCTCATGGACGAGCTGGTCGCCCTGAAAGAGGCCGGCAAGCGCATCCACCTGCCGTCGCTTCGCATAGACAAGGTGCCCTTGTCGTGCATTGAGCTTATCAAGGACGAGGTGAAGACGCTTACCTTCGGGATCGAGGCGGGGACGGAAGCGCTGCGGCGGTTCGTCGGCAAGCCCATGACAGACCAGGAGATCATCGAAAGGATCGGGGAGATTATTGACATAAAACCCTTCAATCTCAAGCTCTATTTCATGGTCGGCCTGCCCGGGGAGACAAAGAAAGATATCGACAGCATACCGGAGCTCGCAAAGAGGATAAAGCACGTCATGGTCAAAAAAGGTGCGAAGAAGGGCGCCGTGGGGAGCATCACCGTGCACGCAAGCCCCTTTGTGCCCAAGCCCTCCACTCCTTTCCAGTGGCTCCCCATGGACGATACGACCGCATTGAAGGAAAAGATCGGTTCTCTGCGGAAGGCCTTCGGGACCATCGACAACACCTTTTTCACCCACGAATCCATCAAACACAGCTTCATCCAGGGCATCTTTGCGCGGGGCGACAGGCGCATCGCCGGCACCGTCCTTGCGCTCTCCTCGGGCGAGACCATTGCCAAAGTGGTAAGAGAGAGTCCTGTCAACCTTAATTTTTATGCCCTGCGAGAGAGAAAGCGAGACGAGATCTTCCCCTGGGACTTCATTGAGGGCACCACAAGCAAGGCAACCCTTTACAAACGCCTCGTTCAATCGCTTACACGATAGTCTGGTCTGTTTAGTCTATTTGGTCTATTTAGTCTGTTTGGTCTGTCTGGTCTGTCTGGTCAGGTTCGTCACTTACAATGGTGAATCGGACACATTTTTGTTTCGCTGCCGTAATTAAAAGAATATAATCGATATGATAACCATATAGGTAAGTCTGACAGCGGGGTGTCGGTAGCGAATGTACTGGCATTCATCGACGTTGACATTTGGCAAGACATACTATATTGTAAGGTTATCATTGCTCCATAAACCAAGGAAATTTTTCCGAGAAGACAAGGGGGATAAAGATGGCAAGTCTAAATAAGGTAATTCTCATCGGAAGACTCGGGGCCGACCCGGAGATGCGCTATACCACAGACGGTGCCCCTGTCGCTACCTTCAATATCGCCACCACAGAGGCATGGAGGGATAAAGGAAGCGGCGGCTGGCAGGAAAAGACCGAGTGGCACAGGATCGTCGCATGGAGAAACCTCGCCGACAGGGCAGAGCAGCTGAAGAAGGGGAACCTTGTCTACATAGAAGGGAAGATCCAATCCCGTGAATTTGAAGGCAGGGATGGCAACAAGCGAAAGATCGTTGAGATCGTTGCCAATACCATGAAGGTGATCATCGGGGAGAGGGACGACCGTCGGACCTCCGCAGGTCCACGTACAGAGATCGAGGAGGATTTCCCTTCTGAAAAGGATGAAGAAGACGTACCGCTTTAAAAACAGCGCATAGCAAACCTGATTCAAGTATCCAGAACCTCATGCTTATCACCCGTAGGCTGATCAATTTATGGTTGATTATGCCCTTGTTTTTAACATATTATATTTATTGAATGAATTAAATGAACCAAGGAGAACATAGTGAAACTACGCGAGGTAAAAGAGATACTTGAAGCGGAGGTATTTGTCGGCCACGACCAATTGGACATGGAGGTGAAGACCGCCTTCGGCGCAGATCTGATGAGCGATGTCCTGGCATTTGCCAAGGCAGGGAGCTTGCTTTTGACGGGCCTCACGAACCCTCAGGTTGTCCGAACATCAGATGTGCTTGATATTGCAGCCATTATCATAGTTCGTGGTAAGCGCCCTTTAATTGAAACGATCCTCCTTGCAGAAGAGTTGAAGATCCCTCTTCTCGGAACACGATATATCCTCTTTGAAACTGCCGGCAGGTTATATTCACATGGAATTGTTGGCTGTGTAGAAAGGGTCGGCGAGAAACGTGACTTCTCATGAAACCGTGGCCTATGAGAACTCTTTTCTCGTAGAAGGAAAAACTTTTGAAAACGCCGGGCACGTCTCCAGGCAGGTCAAAACCCTGCTGCAAAAGATGAAATTTCCCAAAGAGGTTGTGCGGCGGGCAGCTATCGTCACCTACGAAGCTGAAATAAATATCTGCTCTTACGCGGAGCGCGGCAAGATCGTCCTGCGCGTAACGCCCAAGCAAATAAATATCGAAGCAACAGACGAAGGCCAGGGCATAGCGGATATCGAACTGGCCATGAAAGAAGGCTATTCAACGGCTACACCCAAGATCGTGCACATGGGCTTTGGTGCCGGCATGGGCTTGGCGAATATAAAACGCTTTTCAGATGAATTTCACATCACCTCAGAGGTAGGCAAGGGCACCCACCTGGAAATAATCATAAGGGCCTGATTAACATGTCAAATCAAGCCTTTCCCGGCATGATAAAAAATCAATCACCCTTAATATCCAATCATCTGGCGACCGGTGGGCTCTCCCCGTCCTCCTTCTGCTGCAGCACTTCATCGTATTCAGGAACTACGATCCCCCGCCTCACCATGATGTCGTAGATGATCTGCGCCCTCTTCTCCACATACTGCGAGGAGCCGTCCAGCCGATACTTTCTCGGGTTCGGCAGTATGACCACAAGCTTGGCCGCCTCCTGTGCCGTCAGGAGGGAAGCCGGCTTTCCGAAATAACGCAGCGCCGCTGTCTCGGCGCCGAAGATGCCCTCGCCCCACTCGACGACATTGAGGTAGAGCTCTAGTATCCTTCTCTTCGACAGGGTTCGTTCGATCCTCCAGGTGATGATCGCCTCTTTCAGCTTCCGTAACGGGTTCTTGTCGGGCGTAAGGTAGAGATTTTTCGTGAGCTGCTGGCTGATCGTGCTCCCCCCAAACCTGAACTTCCCCTTCTCGATGTTCTTTTCCAGCGCCTTCTGGATCGCGTCGAGATCAAAACCATGGTGCGACCAGAACTTGTCGTCCTCTGCGATGATCACCGCCTTGACGAGGTATGGCGACATGTCCCTGAGCGGGACCCACTTTTTCTGTATCCTGATCTTCTTGCCTTTTTGCTTCCATTCCTGCTCCCGGTATTCCATGAAAGAGGTCTTGGCCGGGTTCTGCTTTTTCAGCTTCGCCACATCGGGATAGAAGAAGTAGAACCCCACAAAGCCTATCGCCGCTAGAAGCCCGATAAAAAAGATGGCTTTGACAAGCCTGCCGGTAATGCCTTTTTTCTTTTTGTGTTTCATAGGGGTAGCCCGCTCATGACATGCGCCTTTGTCCAGCATATTACCTATAACCTATTTGACCGCCTCTCGACAATTCTTTTGAAAAGGCATGGTTATTGTTGTATATTTTCTGATAACCTGGAGCTCTGTACTGGATGCCCGATACTGGAGGGGACAAACCCCGAGCCCTTATATTTTGTAGCGAGTTCACGAGCGCGAGGGGGAGGCTCCACGGACTGGGGCACCCACCCGGTGGGTGGGTCGCGTGGAGGGGGCGACGTGAGCCCCAGAAATTGAGGTATGTATGGATTATGGCGAACATGAAGGCGTCATGGGCCTTGAGGTCCATGCCCATCTTTTGACGGACAGCAAGCTCTTCTGCGGCTGCTCCACGAAATTCGGCGCCGAGCCGAACAGCCACACCTGCCCGACATGCATGGGGCTGCCGGGTGCGCTGCCCGTGCTCAACAAAAAGGTCGTGGACTTTGCGATCAGGGTCGGTATCGCGCTCCATTGCAGCATCAACCGGAAGAGCATCTTCGCCCGGAAGAACTACTACTACCCGGACCTGCCGAAAGGATACCAGATATCCCAGTACGAGGAGCCTATCTGCGAGAACGGCTACCTCGACGTCTTCATCAACGGCGACAAGAAGAGGATGAGGATAAAGAGGGTACACATGGAAGAGGACGCGGGGAAGCTTGTCCATGAAGCGACCATTGAAACAAGCTCATACAGCCTCGTTGACTACAACCGCTCAAGCATCCCCCTCCTGGAGATTGTCAGCGAGCCCGACATGAGAACGCCCGAAGAGGCCGTCCAATACCTCAAGACGCTCAGGGACATCCTCGTCTACCTCGAGATCTGCGACGGGAACATGGAAGAGGGCAGCTTCAGGTGCGACGCGAATGTGTCGGTAAGGAAAAAGGGCACAGAGGAGTTCGGCACAAGGGCAGAGCTGAAGAACCTCAATTCCTTCAAGTTCATCGAGCGGTCCCTCGACTACGAGATACAACGGCAGATCGATGTCATCAGGAACGGTGGCTCCGTCGTCCAGGAGACAAGGCTTTTCAATGTCGATGAAGGCATCACCTATTCCATGCGCGGCAAGGAAGAGGCCCACGATTACCGGTACTTTCCAGAACCCGACCTCCTCCCGCTCATTGTTGACGACGCGTGGATAGAAGAGGTAAGGCGCTCCCTGCCCGAACTGCCCGTTGAGAAGATGGAGCGGTTCATGAAGGAGTACGGCCTGCCAAGGTACGATGTGGAGATCCTCGTTTCCGACAAAGACCTCGCCCATTATTTCGAAGAGGCCATCAGGCTCTTCCCTGAACCGAAGACGGTAAGCAACTGGATCATGACGGAGTTCCTCCGGGAATTGAAGGACGGGAGCGCATCGGCGAAGGATTCGCCCCTGTCGCCGGCCCATCTTGCGGAGCTTTTGTCCCTCATCAAGGACGGGACGATCAGCGCCAAGATAGCAAAAGACATCTTCCCGGAGCTTTTCAGGAGCGGCGCCTCCCCGAAACGGCTCGTTGCGGAAAAGGGCATGGTCCAGATCTCCGATGAGGACGCCATCGTCCGGATCATCGATGAGGTCATCGCCCGCTCGCCGAAAGAGGTGGCCGAGTTCAGGGCAGGCAAAGAGAAGCTGCTAGGGTTCTTCGTCGGCCAGGTCATGAAGGAAACGAAAGGCAAGGCGAACCCGAAGCTGCTCAACGAGCTGATGCTGAAGAGGCTCAAAGGCTTACCATGACCGACCACATCTACTGGAAAGACGGCTCGTTGTATCTTCTCGACCAGAGGGAGCTGCCGTTCAAGAAGACCTATATCCGGTGCAGGACCGTAAAAGAGGTCGTTACGGCTATCAGGAATATGACGGTGCGTGGCGCTCCGCTCATCGGGATCGTAGCCGCCTATGGCGTGGTCCTCGGCGTCAGCGAGGTCATCAGATCAAAACGGCGCTTCACCGGCAGGGATATGGACAGGATATGCGAGGCGCTCGCCGCCGCAAGGCCCACTGCGGTCAACCTTTTCTGGGCGTTGAAGAGGATGAAGGACGCATACGGCCGGTCCCGCGACGACATCGATATACACGACAGCATGCTCCAGGAGGCCATCTCGATCCACGTCGAGGACATCGAGAACAACAGGATGCTCTCCCTCTACGGAGCCGATCTGATCGACGACGGCGACATTATTCTCACACACTGCAACGCAGGCGCGCTTGCAACGGGCGGATACGGGACTGCCCTCGGCGTCATACGGGCAGCGCACGAGTCCGGGAAGAAGATCAAGGTCATCGCCACCGAGACAAGGCCCTATTTCCAGGGTGCCCGCCTCACGGTATGGGAATTATTCCAAGAGGGGATCCCCGTTGAGCTTATCCCCGATAACAACGTGGGATTTCTCGCCTCCAACAAAGGCATCAGCAAGGTCATCACCGGCGCCGACAGGATAGCCTTAAACGGCGACACGGCGAACAAGGTGGGCACCTTCATGATAGCCTTGGCGGCGCACCGTTTCAGGATCCCGTTCTTCGTCGCCGCACCGGTCTCCACCTTTGATCCCACCATCGAGAACGGCACATACATCCCCATAGAGCAGCGGGACGGGAGCGAGGTCAAGTATCTGAAGAGGCAGCTCCTCACCGTCAAGGACGTGAAGGCAAGGTATTATTCGTTCGACATCACCCCGGCGCAGCTCATCACCAACTTCATCACCGAGAAGGGCATTATTGAAAGACCGTTCAAAAGATACATCAAGATGCTCTTTGAATAGGCGGTGAAATGAAGATCATCACGCTTCTGACCGATTTCGGGATGAAAGACCCCTATGCGGGCATCATGAAGGGGATCATCCTCTCCATCAACCCCGGCGTGACGATAGTGGACATCACACACGAGATAGACCCCCAGGACATCAGGGAGGGCGCCTTTATCATTGAAGAGTATTGCCGGTATTTCCCGGACGGCACGATCCACCTGTGTGTCGTGGACCCCACCGTGGGGAGCGCAAGGCGCCCCATCATCGTCGCAAAGGATAGCCACTTCTTCATAGGGCCTGACAATGGACTCTTCACCCTTCTTTACCGGGACGATTACGAAGCATATGCAATAGAAAATTCCGATCTCATGCGCAGGGAGATTAGCTCCACCTTCCACGGGCGGGATATCTTTGCGCCTGCTGCAGCGCATCTCTCAACGGGGTTCCACCCGTCCGCCTTCGGGAGGATGGTCCACGATGCCGCGCGGTTCGCGGACATATTCCCCGTCATTGAAGGCAACCGCATTGCCGGCGAGGTCGTGCGCTTCGACCGCTTCGGGAACGCGATCACCAATATCCACATCAATATCCTGAAACGATTTTTCCGGGGCAGGCCCTTTACGGTCAGCATCGACGATATGTCATTCGCGGAAATTCACAAAAGTTACTATGAGGGCAGCTATGTGTGCCTTATCGGCAGCTCCGGCTATCTGGAGTTCGGATGCTATCAAGGAAGCTTTATGCGGGAAAAGGGCTTAAGGAAAGGCGATCCCGTATACATCAGTCCCGGTCCGGAGGGTTGACCGCATCCTCTTCAACGCTTTCATCAACAGCCTCCCCAAGGAACTTTATCGATTCCTCTTTCGGCAGCGCCTGAACCTCGCGAAGCTTCCTTTCGATGGCGCGCGACCTGACTCCTGCCTGCTCGATGACGTTGCTCGCCTCTCTGAGTTTTTTCTGCGTCTTATCGAGGACGGCGCCAAAGTTCCCGAACTCGGTCTTCACGGCGCCAAGCAACTCCCAGACCTCGCTGGACCTTTTCTCAATCGCCAGCGTCCTGAACCCCATCTGAAGGCTGTTTAAAAACGCTGAAAGGGTCGTAGGCCCCGTTATCACCACCTTGTATTCTCTTTGGAGGACCTCAAAGAGCTCCATATTCCTCAGAACCTCGGCGTAAAGCCCCTCAAAGGGAAGGAACATGATGGCAAAATCGGTCGTATTGGGCGGGTCAAGGTATTTATCGCGGATATCCCTGGCAGAGAGCTTGATCCTGCTCGCCAGAAATTTCCTTGCCTCTTCTATGGCCCCAATATCGCCGCGGTCATAGGCATCCGTCAACGCCTGGTAATCTTCCGTCGGGAATTTTGCATCGATCGGGAGCCATACGGTCTTATTCCCGTCTTCCCTTCCGGGAAGCCTCACTGCGAACTCGACCATGGCGTTGCTCCCCTCTTTTGTCTTTTGATTTTTGGAATACTGTTCCGCTGTGAGTATCTGCTCAAGGATGTTCTCGAGCTGGAACTCTCCCAGGACGCCCTTTGTCTTGACGTTCGACAGGACCTTTTTCAGGTCGCCCACCCCGGTTGCCAGCGCCTGCATCTCTCCCAGCCCCTTATGGACAAGCTCCAGCCGTTCGCTTACGATCTTGAAGGATTCTCCCAATCGTTTTTCAAGGGTGTTGTGCAGCTTCTCATCGACGGTCTCGCGGATCTTTTCCAGCTTCTGGCTGCTGTCATCCTGAATGGTCTTGAGCTTTGCCTCGATAATATCCCGCATCTTTTCCAGCTTCTGTTCCGTTGCCTGTATCATTTCCGTCTGCTTTACCGTCAGTTCATCGAACTTCTGCTTCTGGAGCTCGTTGAAGCTCCGGACATTTGCGGAGAATGTCTCTTCGAAGGACTTCAATGACCTGCCGAGTTCGTCCCTGTGCTCCCTGGCACTCGTTGTGAGCTGTTCCTGGAACGCAAGCAGCTTCCCCTCTATCGCCTTCGTCATGTTGTCAAACTTCTCTTCGTTGGTCTTTGTCAAGGTATTGAGCTGGCCGGAAAATGTGTCGAGCTGGTTCTTCTGGAGGTTCGCGATCTCCGCCATCCTGTTCAAAAGAGAGTCTTCAAATGCCTTGAATGAGCCGCTCAGTTCTTCCCGTGTATCCCTTGAATTTTTATTGAACTCTTCCCTGTTCCTGGCGAACTCGTCCCTTGTCAGGGACTCGATCCTCACCAGGTCTTTCGCGAACCCGTCCAGCCCTTTCCTTACATCATCGGCCAGCGTATCGTCCTTCCCTTTTGAGGCCCGGTACGCAAACCAGATATTGATCAAAACCAGAACAAATAATATGATGAGCGATATTTCGATTATCATTACTATACCTCCTGTATTATCAAAGGTTTAAATGGATCTTCAGCGCACCCTTCACCTTTTCCCTGGTACCGGCATCACTAAGAGATCCCACCTTGTTCGAGAGCCTTTCCTTCGCAATTGTTCTTACCTGGTGGGCAAGTATTATCGAGTCCTGCGCTACGCCTGCCTGCCCTCTGTTCAACAATACCTCGTTGGGGTAGACCTTCCTTCCCTCTTTGAGGGACGTTACCGGCAAAACCGTTACCACCGGCATGACGCTGTTAAAGATTTCGTCGCTGACGACGATGACCGGCCTTGTACCCCTCTGCTCCGAGCCCGTGACGGGATTCAGGTTAGCCATAAAGATCGTCCATTTATATTCCATCACCGTATCTCCTCAAAGTCAGCGTAATGAAAATCGTTCTCGACATCTTTAATGTCCGCGAGAAAAAGCGGGTCCTGCCCTGCCTCTAAAATGGCCTCCTGAAGCTGTTCCTTTCTGATCTTTTCAAGCTCATCTTTTATAGCGGTCTCAACAAACGCGTTCATCGATCTGTAGAACCCTTTTTCTACAACCTCTTTCACCTGATCCAGCGTTGATTCATCAAGTACATAAGTTGCCTTTTTCCCCATGGCAGCCTCCTGTCACTAAAGTATATCACCTGATTGCATAATATACCAGCATTATTTGCATGTGTTATTTGCCATCATATTTTTCTGGTATCATCCAACTTTATCCTGGGTCTTCCATCGGGATGAGTATCCGGGTTTATCCTTGACGATCCATCCGGCAAGGCGAAGGAACGATACGTTAATTTATTTACTTTCTATGCATCATCGGAGCATAACGTAAATTTGTTCGTTGACATACGCCATTTATGCTGTTATAAAAATAGACCGTGGGGCTGTAGCTCAGTTGGGAGAGTGCTTGACTGGCAGTCAAGAGGTCGAGGGTTCGATCCCCTTCAGCTCCACCAGTTTTTTCAGATACTTAGGCCGTCCTCGTGACGGTCTCTTTTTTGGAAGTGTCCATATAGCTGTCCAGTATGTCACCTAACCTCTGTATAGCCTCTTTCTCGTGCTCCTCCGTAGACATGATATAATGCTTCATCGTTGTTTCTATCGATGCATGGCCTAAGAGCCTCTGCATCGCCTTTTCATCCATCTTGGCATCTATCGCCCCCAGGGTTCCGAACGTCCTTCTAAGATCATGGAAGTGAACATCTTTGAGCTTTGCCCTTTTTACCGCAGAATTGAACGATTTCTTGACGTCCTGGAAAGGTTCCCCCTTCTTGTCATGGATGAGATACTCACTCTTTCCCTTAAGAAGAAGTTTTGCGATCTCCCTTTTAGCCGTAGGGTGCAAGGGAACAAACCGCCTGTAACCTCCCTTTCCTTCTTCTACCTTTATAACGTCCCTGTCCATGTAGATATGCTCACGTTTAAGATTAAGCAGTTCATTCTTTCTCAGACCGGTGAATAATGCAATTATGACCACCGATCTCAGGTAGGGCGCCATCGGTTCTTTATCACAGGCCTCAACGAGCTTTCCGATCTCCTCAGGGCTTAAGAAGCGTTCCCGGGGTTTTTCCTTGCCGAGCTTGACCCCTTTCACAGGGTTCTTTATGAGAAACCCCCAATCAACCGCCTTTGTGCATATTCCTTTCAATATGGTGATCTCACGGTTGACCGTATAGACGCTTACTTCCTTTGATCTCTTGCTCTGGTAAGATTCGACATTATAGCGGGTTATCTCATCAAGGTAGAGATCGCCAAAGTGTTTCACCAGACCCTTGCAGATCACCTCATAGAAATCGTATGACCTGAGATTCGATGCATGTTTCTTGAGATATTCTTGCACGAAATTATATAATCCGCTCTATTCGAACACTGAATCCGGTTTTATCCGAACGGCTTTATGATGATCCCCGTTCTGCCGTCTCTACTCTATAAAAGCGTTCGACCTATGTCAAGCCGGAATGTATCTTTCTCATCGATTCCTCACCTCCTTTCAGTATGATCTTGTGGGCATTATGGACAATCCTGTCACAGATGGCGTCTGCAAGAGTGGGGTCCCCTATGACGTCGTGCCACGCATCAATGGGGAACTGGCTCGCGATGATGGTTGACCGCACGCCGTACCTGTCCTCCATGATCTCAAGAAAGCCCCTTCGTTCTTCATCGGTAAAGGAGTTCATCCCCCAGTCGTCAATAATGAGAAGCCGTATCCTCTGGAGTCGGGCAAGGAGCTTTGCAAAGCTCCCGTCTGCCCGCGCTACCTTCAACTCCTGGGCCAGCCTCGGCAGCCTCAGATAGATCGTCCGTATCCCCTGCCGTACGGCTGCGTTCCCCAGGGCGCAGGCAATAAACGTCTTCCCGGCGCCGGTAGAACCCACAATAATGACGTTCTGATGACGGTGTATCCATTCATTCTGGGCAAGCCTGAGGAGCATGTCCTTTGCAAGCCCCCTTCTGGTTCTGAAGTCGATATTCTCACAACAGGCATTGGGGTGCCTGAGATGGGCGTGGGCCAGCAGGATCTTCAGCTGGCGGTTTTCCCTGTGGAGTTTTTCCTTATCTACGAGGATACCCAGGCGCTCCTCAAAATCCAGGTCTTTATATGCCGGGGTTGATATCTGTTCCTGCAGTCCTTCCGCCATTCCGGTGAGTTTCATGGCAATGAGCTTTTCTATGGTTGCCTCAATCATGGTGTGCCTCCCGGTAGTACTCATTGCCCCTGATGTTGGCATGAAGGCGAACGATGTTCTTGTGTTCGGCGTGAGGCGCGTTCTCCAGGTTGCGTTCGAGGAGGGACTTTACGCTCCGGTAATTATATGCCTCTATTTCCAATGCTCTTTTGCATGCACTTTCTACCCGTTCAGGGGAATAGGTCTTTGCGAGCCTGATAATGCCGAGGCAGCTCCTGAAACCGTGCTCCGGATGGGTCCTGTGTTCCATGATCTCTTCCATGAGGGTTTTGGTATGAGGCCCAATCTTTTGTCCCCATAGCTTTATCCGTGCCGGCGTCCATTCGAGATACCGCCGGTGCTCCGTCGGCATATGGAGGTTCTCGGTGACAAAGGCCCCCGGTGTGTGCATCCTCATGTGGGAGGCCACCCGTTTCCCTTTGTGGTATACCTCCACAACGGCATCGGTATAGCTGATATCCACAGATTCCCCGATCAACGGATAGGGAACGCTGTAGTAGGTCTTTTCCACCGGTACATGGTAATCGATATGGACCTTCGCCTTTTTCCATGAGGTGATGACAAAACGTTCTGCAGGGAGTGGCTTCAGCACGGGCCTTTCTATCTCTGTGAAGAGATCGTAACGGGATTTATTTATTATTGCCATCGGTCTTTCATTCAGTCTTTTCGTCTCTTCGGCAATGGCCTCATTCAGTTCCGTAAGACTGAAAAAGGTTCTGTTTCGCAATGCCGCGAGGATTCTTCTTTGTGTCTGAAGAACCCCGTTTTCCACCTTGGCCTTGTCCTTCGGTTTTGCTGTTCGCGTGGGGATGACGGCAATATGGTAGTGCTCCGCCATAGCCGCAAGGGTTCTGTTGATCTCCGGATCGTAGTAGCATGCGTGGGTTACCCCGGCCTTAAGATTATCAGGGATCAGACATTCAGGACATCCTCCGTAAAACTCGAAGGCTCTTATAGTGCAATCTATAAAGCTCACCGTTGTCTGATCAGGCACTGCCCTGGCAAATAGATATGAGCTTGCCCCCAGCACGGAGACAAAGAGTTCCGCGTCAATGGATTTCCCTGTGGCCGGGTCCTGATACGAGGGTTTATCCCCGGAGAAGTCTATGAACGTCTTTTCTCCTGCCTTATGGGTGAATCTCATGACCGGATCGGCCTTTTTGATCCAGTTGTGATAGAGGTGATAAAACTGGGTCCGTTCATATCCATCGGGGTTATTTCTCTTGTATTCTTCATGCAAAAGCTGGAGGGTTACCCCCTTCTTCTTCATCTCGCCGTGGAGATAGACAAAATCCGGCAACGCTTGTACCGGTGTTGTTTCTGTTTTGGGGAACAAAAGGTTGCAGAGAACATCTTCTTCCATGCCGGAGAGCTCTTTATAATCGGCCCCGAGTTCCTTCAGTTTCTCTACATTGCGTATTCCGATGAAGTCGGCCACGTGTTATGATTCAACCCGGCCACCTGTTCCGAAGCAAGCCGGCCAGTCATTATGATGGACCCGGCCACCCTGATCGGAGCCGTCAGGCGACGCATGGTTTCT
>Ga0209201_1000452_pt1 | contig 58580 bp, 40 predicted proteins | sample AD_UKC055_MetaG_FD_184411 | JGI IMG/M metagenome (GOLD analysis project Ga0209201, IMG submission 184411) | Active sludge microbial communities of municipal wastewater-treating anaerobic digesters from USA - AD_UKC055_MetaG (SPAdes) (version 2) | ecosystem: Engineered > Bioreactor > Anaerobic >...
CCGTTTGGCCGATTGGTGGGAAGGTTTGCGTCCCCGCCGGACGCGCATTTCGCAATTCGTGGCGTTGGCGCCAATATGATTTTATCTGCAATTATTAAGGTTCAAGTATTATTTTGCCAGTGGTATCCGATCAGGGGTCGGTTAAGCCCCAACCGCTCGCGGATCGCGTTGGCCTGCTCCTCGCTCACCTTGGGGCCCAGTTGGGAACGAATGGGATCCCCAGGTAAAATGCGCATGATGACAAAGACCATCGTGATGAGGATCAAAACCATGGGGATGGTCAGCAAAATGCGGGTGATCAGAAAACGACGAAATGAAGCGGACATGCCCGGTACTCCCTCGCAAAGCATCCACGAATAGGATGTGTGAAACGTGAAACGTGACGAATCACGTTTCACGTTTCACGTTTTAGCGACAGTTGCTGTCGCCGCAGCGGCCCAACTTACTTAACCGTCATGTAATTGTGATTGAAGACCAGGTAGCGCAGCGTGGGGGCGTCAATCTTCTCCACGGTCAGGCCGCTGACGCTCTCGAGCCGGGTGGCTTCCACCGCGCCCAGGACGCGCCAGGCGACGTCAATTTCGCCCTTTTCCACGGCGTTGCTCATCGTGGTCGGGTTGGCGAAGTAGCGAATGATCACGTTGTGGATGAGCGGCTTGTCCTCGCCGAAGTAGTTCGGATTGGCGGCCAGCTGCATCTGCTCGCCGGGGACATACTTGACCATCTGGTAGGGGCCGATGCCGTCGAGCGTTGTCGGGAATTGCAGGATCGCGTCCGAGGGGAAGATGTTGGGGTTGGCCGGGATGAAGGGCGCGGCGGCGGAGAGCACGTTGAAGAAGCCGAAGGAGTCCTTCAGGTGGTAGACCACGGTGAGATCATCCGGAGCTTCCACGCTCTCCACGTAGCTCTGGATCAGGCCGGAGACCTGGCCTTCCAGCGTGTTGAGCCGGTTCCAGGAATTCACGTAATCCTGCGCCTTGACCGGCGTCCCGTCGGCGTACATCAAGTTGTCGCGCAGGGTGTAGGTGTAGGTCTTGCCATCGGCGCTGATGGTCGGCAGCTCGGCGGCTGCGCCCGGTACCAGCTCGGCGGTGCCGGGAACGTATTTCAGCAGCGCCACGCCGGTGTTCTTCAGGACTTCCCAGTCGTGGGTAGAGTAAGCGTCCTGCGGATCCAGGCTGTTGACCTCATCGGTGGTGCCGATGATGATCGTGTCCGTGCTGCCGGAGGCTGGCTTGGCGTCGGGCCCAAAGCTGAGGATGTTGTAGTTGAACTCAAAGGGGGGGCCGATCTTGACGCCTTCCACGCCGTCGCGGTAGGTCACGAACTCCGGTTCCCAGAAGAGCGGCAGGGTGGGAACTTCCTCGGCGTAGAGCTCGCCCAGCTGCTTGTAGAGCTCGGTGCGTTTGGCCGGATCGGCGGTCGCTGCCGCGCCGTTGATCAGCTCATCCATCTTGTCGTTGCAGTAATTGACGCCGTTATCGGGCGATTGCAGGCATGAGGCAAACGGGCGCACCCAGTTGTCGGGGTCGGCAAAGTCGGGGAACCAGCCCAGGATGAAGGCCGGAAAGGCATCCGCTGCGACGAAGCTGTCCACGTACTCGGCCCAGTTCTGGGTGTTCAGGGTCACTTTGATCATGCCGGTCTCTTCCAGCTGTTCCTTGATGACCTGCATCACATCGGCGGTGGTGGTGCCGTAGTGTTCCGGCGGATACCAGAGGTCAAACTCAAAGGGCTTCTCCGCGCTGTAACCGGCCTCGGTCAGCAGCTGCCTGGCCAGCTCCAGGTTGCGGGTGCCGTATTTGTCCAGGAACGGCTCGGTCGCGAAGGGATAGCTGGGGGGGACCATGTGGTAAGCCGGCGTGTTACGCCCTTCAAAGACGCGGTCCACAATCACCTCACGGTCAATCGCGGCGGCGATCGCCTGCTTGAGGCGAACATCCTGCCACATGGGGTGCGCCGCCGGCTCAGTCGTGGCCACCGGCTCGGTCGTTTGGGGAGCTTCGGGGGTCGCCGGGGCTGTGGTGGGGGTCGTGCCGCAGGCGGCCAGGATCATGCTCACTACCATGCATACAGCCAACAGATTCAACAGGGACTTGCGTGTCATCGTTTCCTTCCTCCTTCTTGAAAACTGGACCTCAGGGGTTTAGACTTTTGGAAAACATCCGTTGCGATTTTTTTTTGTCCCTTATGCCTCCTTCTCGGCCCTGGATGGGTCGGGCCGCATGAGGTTAATTATAGGCCGACCTGCGAAGGTGTCAATTTGCCGACGTTTGCGGTAGGCTTGATACGATTCAATTTTTGGTGTGACCTGGTGAAGCGCTGGCTGTCAAAGCTCTTGAAGCGCGCTTTGCCGATCACGCAGGTTGATGGGAATCGTTGCAGAGCTCTTGACGTGTGCTTACTTGCGGGTAAACTACTTAGCATTCCTTACTTTTTTTATGCTTTCGATCCCTTTGATAGGATGAGCTGCATGTCGAGTGAATTCGTCATCGAACGATCCTGGCAGAGTAACCGCCGCAGCCCGGTGCGGTGGCTCTGGTCACATGTGATGCGGCATCCGCTGCCGATTGTGGGCGTCTTCCTGGGGGCGCTGGGCAACGCGGCGCTGGCCTCAGCCGTGCCGGCGTTGACCGGACGTGCGTTCACCATCCTGCAGGCCAGTTCGCCGGATTATGGCCTCTTGTTGCAGGTGGTGCTGTTCGTGGTCGGCTCGCAGCTGCTGCGCGGCCTGGTTTTGCAGCTGGGGCGGAATCTGTCGGCCGAGACGCTGGGACAATTGCTCGAACGCGACATCCGCGATGAGCTCTACACGAGCCTGATCGGCAAGAGCATGTCCTTTCACGATTCCTATTTCACGGGCGACCTCATGGCGCGGGCGACCAACGACGTGCGTGAGATCAACCTCATGTTTAACCCCGGCTTCAACATGGTCATCGGCTCGGCGAATTTCCTCCTCATGCCGGTGTTAGTGGCGCCGCGCTATCATCCGCAGCTGATCATCATCCCCCTGTTCTATCTGCTGATTTACGGTTTCCTCATCGCCGCCTATCTGCGACGGCTCAACCCTGTGGCGGTCGCGGTACGGCAGGCCTTTGGGCGCGTGAACACGACCCTCGCCGAGGCCATCGAGGGCGTCGAGACGGTGAAGGGCGCCTCACAGGAGCGCCATGAAATCGCGCGTTTTGCGCAGGCCGTGGAGCGCTGGCGGAAGTCCTTCCTGGAGCAGGCGCGGCTGGAATCGCAATTCATTCCCCTGCTGCTGCTGGGATTGCTGCAGGCAGCAGGCCTGTATCACAGCCTGGTTCTCTTCCGCGCCGGCGAGTTGCAGCTCGAAGGGGTGATCGCTTTCAACGGTTTGCTGATGCTGTTTGGCTTCCCGACCCGCTCAGGGCAGTTCGCCTACACGCGCGTGGCGTCGGGGCTGGCCAGCACCCGGCGCCTGCTGGAGATTATCAACGCGCCGACGGAGCTCGACCGAAACGTGGCGGGCTACGCGGAGCCGATGCGGGGTGAGGTCACCTTTGAAGACGTGAGCTTTTGCTATCGGGGGAAAGGCGGCTGCAAGGGGGAGGTGCCGGACTCTGCAGACGCCAATGGCGCGCCGACGTTGGAAGGACTCACCTTCCATGTCGAACCGGGACAGACGGTGGCCATCGTCGGACAGACGGGCTCGGGCAAGTCCACCATCGCCAAGCTCCTCAACCGCATCTACGATGTGGACCGCGGCCGGGTGCTCGTGGACGGCGTGGACGTGCGCGACTGGAACCTGGAGGCGCTGCGGCGGCAGATTTCCATCATCGAGCAGGACGTGTTCCTCTTCTCGCGTTCCATCGCGGAGAACATCGCCTTTGGCAATCCGGCCGCGACCCGCGAGCAGATCATCGCCGCCGCCCAGGCAGCGCAGGCGCACGATTTCATCCTGGAATTCAAGGACGGCTACGACACCATCGTCGGCGAGCGCGGGACGACGCTCTCTGGCGGACAGCGGCAGCGCATCGCCCTCGCGCGCGCGTTCCTCACCGCTCCCGCCATCCTGGTGCTGGATGACGCGACCAGCGCCATTGACAGCGCTACCGAAGATCGCATTCAGCGCGCCATCGAGCGGGCCGCTGCCAACCGCACGACTTTCCTGATCACCCATCGCCTCTCCCAGATCCGCTGGGCCGATCTGATCATTGTCATGCGCCAGGGGCGCATCGCAGCGATTGGCGCGCATGAGGACCTGATGGCGACTTCAGAAGCTTATCGCAACATTTTTGCGCGTTACGAGTAAGTGAGGTTACTGTGGGCTTTTTTGGTGGACTCAACCCTGAAGCTTACGACCGGCAGTATTCGGACAAGGAGCTGGCGCAGCGGATCATCGCTTATTTCTCCCCCTATCGCGGCCGGGTGGTGGTGATCGCGTTGATCGTGGTGGGCACTTCGCTGCTCGGCATCCTCCAGCCCATCCTGCTTTCGCGCGGGTTGGATGCCCTGATCGTGGATCGCACACGCCGGGACGTCTTCCTGCTGCTGGTGATCTTCATGCTGGCCTATGGCGTGGGGGTCTGGCTGACGAGCTGGCTGCGCCGTTGGTTGACGGCGCGCATCATCAGCGAAATCGTCGCCAAACTGCGCTGTACGGCCTTCGAGGCGGCCATCAATCACGACCTGTCGTTCTTCGATGAATTCCACTCCGGGCGCATCATCAGTCGCATCACTTCGGACACGGAGGAGTTTGCGCAGGTGGTGCAGCTGGTCACCGAGCTGCTGGGACAGGTGTTGCAGGTGTTGCTCCTGTTGATCTACCTGCTCGCCATCTCGTGGTCCCTCACCCTGTTGATTGTGGCCTTCATGCCGATCGTGATGGTGGCGGCGCTGAGCCTGCGGCGGCTGGCGCGCAAGGTCACCCGCCGGGGGTTCCGCGTGCTGGCAGAGGTCAATGCGGCGATTCAGGAGGCGGTGACCGGCATCGCGGTGGCCAAGAATTTCCGCCAGGAGGCCGCCATCTACAAGGAATTCGACGCGGTGAACCGGCAGTCTTTCAAGGTGAACTTGCAGCGGGGGTACGCGCTCGCGCTGACGTTCCCGTTGTTGAATGCCCTTTCGGGCCTCGGCTCGGCGGCGCTGCTCTACGGCGGCGGGCGCGCTGTGGGCCTGGGGGCGATCTCGCTGGGCGAGTGGTATCTCTTTGTCAATAGCGTGGACCATTTCTGGGCGCCGATGATTGACGTCTCTGCCTTCTGGAATCAACTGCAGGGGGGGCTTTCTGCTGCAGAACGGGTTTTCGCCTTGATTGACGCTGAGCCTACCGTGCGGCAGGTGGCGCAGGAGCCGGTGACGGCCCTGCGAGGCGAGATCACCTTCGAGCACGTGGATTTCCAGTACACCGAGCAGGAACAGGTGCTGGTGGATTTCAACCTGCACATCGCCGCCGGGGAAAGCGTGGCGTTTGTGGGACACACGGGCGCGGGCAAGAGCAGCCTGGCCAAGCTCATCGCGCGCTTCTACGAATTTCAGGGCGGGCGTATCCTCATTGATGGGCGCGACATCCGCACGCTGGCTCTGCACGACTACCGCCGGCAGCTGGGCATCGTCTCACAGATGCCCTTCCTTTTCTCCGGCACCATCGCCGACAATATCCGCTACGGCCGGGAGGAAATCACCGACGCGATGATCCTCGACATTTCCCGGCAGATTGGCGGCGGCGAGTGGCTGGAGGCCCTGCCGGCGGGGCTGCTGACCGAGGTGGGGGAGCGCGGGGCGCGGCTTTCGATGGGGCAACGGCAGCTGGTGGCGTTGATGCGGGTGCTGGTGCACCAGCCGGCGATCTTCATCCTCGACGAAGCGACCGCGAGCATTGATCCCTTCACCGAGATGCAGATTCAACAGACGACGGAGATGATCCTGCGCCAGAGCACTTCGATCCTGATCGCGCATCGGCTTTCGACGGTGCGGGCGGTAGATCGCATCATCGTGCTGGATCACGGTCGCATCATCGAAGAGGGCAGCCATGCCCAATTGATGGCGCAGGGAGGACATTACGCCGGCCTGTATGACACCTATTTCCGGCATCAGAGCCTGGCGTATGTGGAGGAAGTGGGGCAACGGCGCGGTCGTCGCGCCGCGCTTCAGGCGTCGACGGTGGGGTAGGGGCTGGGAATCTCGATTTCTATCTTCAGCCCGCCGTGCGGCATGGAAGTCAGCTTCAGCGTGCCGCCGAGCAGGGAGACGCGCTCGCTGATCCCCACGAGCCCGAAATGCTTCTGATCCGTCAACTGGGCCAGGTCGAGCGGCTGCGTCATCCCGCGGCCGTTGTCGGCGAGCTGCACCGCCAGGTTGGCGGCGGAAGTGCGCTGCAGGCTCAGCTTCACATGCGTGGCGTCGGCGTGCTTGCGGATGTTGCTCAGCCCTTCCTGGATGATGCGATAGACCCCCAGTTCGATCGGCTCCGGGAGCCGTCCCAGCGCCGGGTCTATTTGCAGCTCCACCGGAATCCCCGTCTGTTCCGACCACTGACTTGCCAGGGAGCGGATCGCGGCGGAAAGGCCGTGATTGTCAATGGTGGGCGGGCGCAGATCGCTGCAGATATCGCGAAGATCGCCGACCACCTGCCGGATCCCCAGCCGGATTTTGGCGAGTTCCTCCCGCTGTTCTTCTGCGACGCTGCTGTTTTCAGCCTCTTCCAACTGATAGTTGTAGCTGAGCAAGTCCTGAATGACCTGGTCGTGCAGCTCCCGCGCCAGCGCTTTGCGTTCGGCCTCGCGCTCGGTGATCAGCCGGCGGCTGGCTTCCTGCAGCGCCACATTCAGGCGATCCAGCGCCTCCACCTGATTCTGTAGCCGCTCGATCAATTGCCGGTTGAGCGAATCTTGCTTCTCCAGGTTCTGCCGCAGCTCTTCCTGATTCCGCCGCAGCTCCTCGGCCTGTTGCTGCGCGAGGTAGTAATTTTCGAAGGCCCAGATCATGGGCGTGACCCGTTCCTGGCGGTTGGAGCCGACAATCAGTTCCACGACCTCGCGCGGCGTGGCTTCGGCGGTGCGGCGGAGGGCTATGGGGCGCCCCTGATACAATACCAGAATCCGATCGGTCACCGCGAAAATGTGCTTCAAATCGTCGCTGCTCATGATAATCGCGACGCCGCGCGCGGCGAGCTCCTTGATGCGTTCGAGAAACGCCTGCTGCCGCGCGAAGCTCAGCGCCGAGAGGGCGTCGTCGAGCAACAACAGGCGGCTGGGACGACACAGGGCGCGCGCGAGCGCGATGATCTGCCGCTGTTCGTCGGAGAGGTTCGCGATGTGCTCCTCCAGCAGTTTGGGGGAGAGGTCGAAGCTGCGCAGCAGCTCCCCTCCACGGTGCGCCATAGCGCGGTCATCGGGCAGCAACCTCAGGCAGTAGGGGAGTGGGATTTCGCTGCTCAGGAAGATGTTGTGCAGCACGTTGAGGTTTTCCGCGAATTTAGGGACCTGCGGCACGGCGACAATGCCCAAACGCTGTGCGTGAGGCACATCGCGCAGCGTGACGGGGTCATGGGCGAGGAAGATTTCCCCGCTGGAAGGGGCGATCGCGCCGCTGAGCAGCTGCAACAGGGTGGACTTGCCCGCCCCGCGTTGCCCCACGATGCCTAACACTTCGCCCTGCTGGAGCTCCAGGCTCACCTCTACCAGGGCGGGAACGGCGCCGAAATAGCGCGTGAGGTTGTTGATGCGTAGGATTTCCATGGCGCATTGACACGCTCAGATGGAAAAAAGCGAGTCAGCGCAGAAGTTGGAGGGACGGGAGGCTCTCGCTGACTCGCTTTTCCATGGCCCTGGCTTATCTGCCGCGACTGCGGGTCGTCACGTCGAAGATCACGGCGGCCAACAGCACGGCGCCACGGACGATGTATTGATAGGCGATATCAATGTTCATCAGGTTCATGCCGCTGGTCAGCGACATGGTCACCAGCGCGCCGATGAGGGAGCCCATGACGTTGCCGACGCCGCCGGCGGCAGAGACGCCGCCGATGTAGGCCGCGGCGATGGCGTCCATTTCAAACAGCGTGCCAGCCGTCACGGTTGCCGATCGCAGCCGTGAGGCGAACAGGATCCCTGAGAGGCCCGCGAGCATCCCCATCGAGCCGAAGACCACGTAGGTGATCTTCTTCACGCTGATGCCGCTCAGTTCCGCGGCTTCGGGGTTGCCGCCCACAGCGTAGATGTGCCGTCCCAACACCGTCTGGGTGGTGACGAAGTGATAGATGCCCACCACGAGCAACACAATCACCACCGTCCATGAGAGGCCATTGTAGCCTGCCAGCACCCAGGTGATGAGGGCCAGCAGCACGGAGATGAAGACCAGCTTGGCGATGAACATGTTCATCGGCAGCGTCTCGAAGTTGTAGGAGAGCTTCTTCCGGCGGTCGCGGAACTGGCTCACCACATACAGCGCGATGGCCACCAGGCCCAGGAGCAGGGTGAGTTTGTGCACGCCGGGCAGGAAATTCTCCAGGCCGGGGATGTCGGGGATAAAACCGTTGCCGATCGCGTTGAAGGTCTCGTCGGCGATGATGATCGTGCCCGTGCCGGCGGTGACCAGCAGCAGCGCGCCACGATAGATCAACCAGCCGGCCAGCGAAGCGACGAAGGCCGGGACCTTCAATTGCGCGATGGGGAAGGCGGTGAACAGGCCGGCGACGACGCCGAGCACCAGCACCAGGGGAATCACCACGTACACCGGCAGATTCCAAAAGGCCAGCGCGATGGCGGCAACGGCGCCGAGGAAGCCGGCCAGGAACCCCACCGAGAGGTCAATGTGCCGGATGACAATCACCAGCGTCATGCCGACGGCCAGAACAGCGATATAACCGGTCTGGTTGAGCAGGTTGCTGATGTTGCGGGACGAGATGAAGATGCCGTCTGTCGTGATGGTGAAGATGAGCATGATCACGAACAGCGCAATGTACATGCCGTATTCGCGGATATTCTCCTTGAGGAGCTTCTGTAAGCTTTTGAAAAACATCCCCTGCCTCCTAGTTCGTCGCCATTTGCATGATGATTTCCTGGTTTGCCTCTTCCACGGGCAATTCGCCGGTGATCCGCCCTTCCGAGACTACATAGATCCGATCGCTCATTCCCAGGATTTCGGGCAATTCCGAGGAGATCATGATGATGCTCATGCCTTCCTGGACCAGCCGATTCATGATGGTGTAGATCTCGTATTTGGCGCCCACGTCAATGCCTCGTGTTGGCTCATCGAGGATCAAAATATTCGGTTTGACGAAGAGCCACTTTCCCAGACAGACTTTTTGCTGATTGCCGCCGCTGAGATTGATGACCTTTTGAGCCACCGACGGCGTTTTGATGTTGAGGGACGCGCGATATTCGTTGGCCACTTTGATCTCGGCGTTAGCGTCTACTATGCCGCGATTGGCCAGGGTTTTCAGATTGGCCAGGCTGATGTTTTGCTTGACATCCTGGATCAGGATCAGCCCGTTGCCCTTGCGATCCTCGGTGAGATAGGCCACGCCGTTTTCGATGGCGTCGCGGGGATGGGAGAACTTGACCGGCTTCCCCTGGACGTAGATCTCGCCGGAGATCTCATAGTGGGGGAAATTGCCGAAGAGGCTGAGCGCCAGCTCCGTGCGTCCGGCGCCCATCAGGCCGGCAAGTCCCACAATCTCGCCCTTGCGGATTTTGAGGTTCACCTGCTTGAGGACTTGCCGCCCCAACCGTGGGTCATAGGCATTCCAATCTTTGACCTCGAAAACTACCTCGTCGCCGGGACGATGACCAACCCTGGGCGGGTAAACGTTATCAATTTCGCGTCCAACCATGTGCCGGATCATGACCTGTTCGGTCACTTCGCCCTTGTGGGCGTCCAGCGTACAGACGGTTTGCCCATCGCGCAAAATGGTGACGGTGTCAGCGATCGCCATGACCTCGCGGAGCTTGTGCGAAATCATGATGCAGGTGACACCGTGTGCCTTCTGCTCGCGCAGCAGTTGCAGCAAGTTGGCACTGTCATCGTCGTTCAGTGCGGCGGTGGGTTCATCCAGGATCAGCAGCTTCACATTGCGGTTCAGCGCCTTGGCAATTTCCACCAATTGTTGCTTGCCCACTCCCAGGTCTTTAATCTTCGTGGCGGGGTTGATATCGAGTCGCACGCGGGCGAGCATTTCGTTGGCCCGCTTGATCGTCTCGTTCCAATCCACGGTAACGCCGTTGCTGATTTCATGACCGAGAAAGATATTCTCATATACCGAGAGTTCGGGGACGAGGGCCAGCTCCTGATAGATGATCCCGATACCGGCTTTCTCGCTGTCGGTGACGTGCCGGAAGGTCTGCAATTCGCCCTCGAGGTAAATGTCACCCGTATAGGAGCCATAGGGCCAGACGCCACTCAGCACCTTCATCAGCGTGGACTTCCCCGCGCCGTTTTCCCCTACCAGGCAATGGATCTCGCCTTTGGCGACGCGAAAACTGACGTTGTTCAGAGCTCTTACACCCGGAAATTCCTTGGTGATATTACGCATTTCCAAAATTGGGGTATCCATAACGCCTCCGCTGGTCTTAAACAAGGCTTAATTGCAAGACGGCAGGAATAATGGGGGGCCCCACTATTCCTGCCCTGCGTACACCAGCCGGTCGCCCCCTTACGGCAGATTCTTGAAATCGCTGGCGGGGTAGTAACCGGAATCAATGATGGCGGCCCGGACGTTCTCTTTGGTGACGGTGACGATGGCGGAGGGCTTGGCGGGCACATCAATCTTGCCGTTGTTGTAGGTCGTGGTCTTCTCAGGCGTCTTGCCTTCGAGGTAAGCGACGGCCGCGTTGATGGCATCCTGCACGAGGACGCGCACGTCCTTCAGCACGGTCATGGATTGCTTGCCGTCAATGATGTACTGGACGGAGGCCTTCTCGGCGTCCTGACCGGTGATGTAATATTTGGTGACGTCCTTGTCGGCGGCGAAGGCGTCGGCGATAGCGCGGGCCGTGCCGTCGTTCGGGGCGACGATGTAGACGACGCCCTTGTCGGCGGGGGTGGCTACCGTGAGGTTCGCTTCCGCAAGGTTCTTGGCGGTGTTGAAGTCCCAGTTCGTGGTGACCTGGCCGATGATCTTGGCCATCTCATCGCGGGTGAGCTTGGGCTTGTCCATCAGGGCGACAGCTTCGCTGGAGTTCTTGATGACGAAGGTGCCATCGGCGATCTTGGGCTGCAGTTTGTTCCAGGCGCCCTCGAAGAACAGGAAGGCGTTGTTGTCGGAGGCCGCGCCGGCGTAGAGGTAGAGGTTGTTGCCCTTGCCGGTAGCCTGATCAATGAGGTACTGACCCCAGGCCTCGCCTACGGCGACGCTGTCAAAGGTCACATAGTAGTCCACGGCGTCGGTGTCGCGGATCAGCCGGTCGTAGGAGATGACCTTGACCCCGGCGTTGTGAGCGGCCTCGGCGGCCGCGGCGGCGGCGGTGCCGTCCTGCGGGCAGATGATGAGCACTTTGACGCCCTTGGTGATCAGCGCCTCGACGTTTTCCTTCTCCTTGGCTGAAGAGCCCTGGCTGAAGAGAATCTCGACATTGTAGCCGGCCTTGGTGAGCGCCTCGCGGAAGCGCGTCTCATCCTGAATCCAGCGGGGCTCATCCTTCGTGGGCAGCACGATGCCGACGGCGAGATTGCCCGAAGGCACAGCGCCACCACCCAGGCTGGGGAAGTCGCTGGCGGGATAGTAACCGGAATCAATGATGGCCTCTTTCACGTTCTGCTGGGTGACGGTGACGATGGCAGAGGGCTTGGCGGGCACATCAATCTTGCCGTTGTTATAGGTCGTGGTCTGCGGCGGGGTCTTGCCTTCGAGGTAAGCGACGGCCGCGTTGATGGCATCCTGCACGAGGACGCGCACGTCCTTCAGCACGGTCATGGATTGCTTGCCGTCAATGATGTACTGAATGGAGGCCTTCTCGGCGTCCTGACCGGTGATGTAATACTTGGTGACGTCCTTGTCGGCGGCGAAGGCGTCGGCGATAGCGCGGGCCGTGCCGTCGTTCGGGGCGACGATGTAGACGACGCCCTTGTCGGCGGGGGTGGCTACCGTGAGGTTCGCTTCCGCAAGGTTCTTGGCGGTGTTGAAGTCCCAGTTCGTGGTGACCTGGCCGATGATCTTGGCCATCTCATCGCGGGTGAGCTTGGGCTTGTCCATCAGGGCGACAGCTTCGCTGGAGTTCTTGATGACGAAGGTGCCATCGGCGATCTTGGGCTGCAGTTTGTTCCAGGCGCCCTCGAAGAACAGGAAGGCGTTGTTGTCGGAGGCCGCGCCGGCGTAGAGGTAGAGGTTGTTGCCCTTGCCGGTAGCCTGATCAATGAGGTACTGACCCCAGGCCTCGCCTACGGCGACGCTGTCAAAGGTCACATAGTAGTCCACGGCGTCGGTGTCGCGGATCAGCCGGTCGTAGGAGATGACCTTGACCCCGGCGTTGTGAGCGGCCTCGGCGGCCGCGGCGGCGGCGGTGCCGTCCTGCGGGCAGATGATGAGCACTTTGACGCCCTTGGTGATCAGCGCCTCGACGTTTTCCTTCTCCTTGGCTGAAGAGCCCTGGCTGAAGAGAATCTCGACATTGTAGCCGGCCTTGGTGAGCGCCTCGCGGAAGCGCGTCTCATCCTGAATCCAGCGGGGCTCATCCTTCGTGGGCAGCACGATGCCGACGGACAGGGCCTCGCCTGCTTGCTCGGTGGGCGTCCCGCCGCAAGCCGAGAGCAGCATGGAAGCAACAATCACAAGCACAACCAGTGTCCAAGACAGATTCTTCCGAAACATCACAGTCCTCCTTCAAAATGGGTGCAAAGTAAATCTCTGGATACGACAGGTTGTGAAACTCTAACGACGAAGTCTTTCGCAGTGCCTCCTTTTATTTGAACACCTTGAAATGCTACGGAAATGCTGTGGGCCTCGAATCATCGCTGCGGCAGGGGCCGCATGGCGTTTCATGCTCCCCCATTAAACCAGAATTTGGGAGCGATCTCAACCCTTGCTTCCCCTATCCTGGTTAGAATTTTCCCCCGCAGCGCCTTGGGGGAAATCCCCTAAGGTGGCAGAGGCCACGGAGTCGCCTTAATTTTCCCCGCGTCTTACAGGTTCTTCAGGCGCGCCTCGATTTCTTGTTTCACCTTCTCGATGTTGGCCTTGAGTTCGGCCTCGCGCTGCGCGAGCGCCTGCAATTGCCCCTCGGAGGCCTCCAGCTGCGCGACGTACCGCGCGCGCAGCTCGCCCTCTTTGCCCGTTGACGCCAACGCCTGCAGGTTCTCCCGCAGTTGCTGCTGCGCCTTGTAGACCGCCTGACGTTCCTGATCTACCGCGGCGATCTTCTTCTCGTAATCGCGGAGGGTGTCCCAGAGCAGCAGCAATTTGAGGGCCTTATCGAGCGTCTGCCGGTCGAGCAGACCCCGTTGGAGATATTGCTGCAAGCCTTCGTAGGATTGCTGTTGCAGTTCCTCGCGTCGCCGCAGCAGTCGCCGTTCCTGGACTTTGAGCGTCGTTTCACCTTGCGACGGCGCATTGACCTTAAAGCGGACCATTTCCGCCGTCTGTTCGTGCGGCGCGGGGGTGTTGAAGATCTCGAAATTCGCCGTGCGCGGATGCTCGATCAGGACGTTAGCGGCCTTGTCGGTGGTGTTGGTGACCTGGTAAGTGCGCCAGCGGACGTCCCATTCCTCGAATTGCAGGTAGATCCCCTTGAGCTCCAACGCCCGCGTCTCGGTGCTGCTGCCGCTCTGTTCCCGAATGCGGATTCCCAACTCGACGGCGTAGGGCACGACCCCCTCGCCCTCCGTCGTCGTGAAGGGCAAGATGGCCTCACCAACGTATTCCCCATCCTCGATAACCGTCATGGGTCCGCGCTCCAGGGTCAAGCCGGTGCGGTTCTTGAAGCGCAGGGTGGCCACCGGGTGGGCAGCGAGCCTGGCGCCGTTGTAGAGCAGGTCCTTACGATACTCCAGCTCCTCGCTGATGATAGGCACCATCGCCGATTGCCCCCGTCCTACCGTGACCGGCGTCCCGATGTTGTACTGAAAGAGCTCCCCCAGCGCCTTGCCCTCCGTCATGACTGGTGCGGCCTGCGCGATGGCCTCGCGCGAGGGCGGCGCCGGCGCCGTCGGCGCCCGCATCATCTCCGCGACGCCAAACCCTGCCGCGAGCGTGTCAGCTTCCGGCTGCGCTCCCCGCATGGCTTTGGGACGCCTGACCGCCTCAAATTCCATGGGCGCGGCAGCGACGCGGGCCTCCTCTTTGACCAGGGGCCGTTCGGGCGTGAACGGCGTGTAGAGATCGTACACGAACGAGATGGGCATGCCGGCGACCAGCGAGAGCGAGATTTCCTGAAGGTCTTCTTCCAGGCAGTTGTCGAACAGCCCCCAGCCCTGGAGCAGAGCGCGCCCTGCGCCGGGCTCAGCGCCTGATTCGGCGACCAGCCGATAGCTCACCCGCCATGTCGGCGCCGGGGCAACGTAGCGCACGGAAAGCTCGTGCGCGCCGGGGGTGAGGCGGATGGTGACGACGCGCGTGTTGCCCTGGCTCAACGCCGTCTGCAAGAAGAAGCGCAGATCGCGCCCTCCCTGCTCGTCGAGGATCTCCAGTCCCTGCACACGGCCGAGCGGCGTCACCTGCACGCGGTTCTCGGCGTCTTGCAGCACCGAGATCAGCGTTGTCGCCAGCGGTTGGCGTTCGGGCGCCTCATCCGGGCCGACGAGGAGGCCGCTCAGCGTTTCCCCCTGATCGAGCCGCAGGACGATGCGCCGTCCTCGCAGGCTGACCAGCAAATCGTAGAGGCTGTGCTGATCGCTGAGGCGCACCGTGCAGCCCTCTAGCTGCTCCTCGCGCGTCTGCGGGGTGGCGTAATCAATGCCGAGCACCTGCCCGCCTTCCAGATCTATGACCGTGAGGCTCTTGAGCAGATCGTTCATGACCTCGACCTGAAAGGGCAGGGTCACTTCCGTTCCGCTGAGCCGGGCGCGCCGCTCGAAGAAGCCGACGCCGTGTTTGTACAACGTCATATGGACAATGGGCACCGTGGTCATTCTGCCTCCCTGTTGCGATTGAAAGTTGACGTCCGGCCTCCCGCTCGTCATTTGTTGTGTTTCAGCCTGGTAGAAACAATGAAGGGCGGAGCAACGCTTCGCCCTTCATTATACACCTGAGATGCCGGCGCTGAAAATTTATTTCACTGCCGTAGCGTCAGCGGCAGATAGACGCGCGCTCGCGTGCTGAGTCTCATCTCCATCGGCAGTGAGACTCCCTGATGGTAGCTGCCGTAGCCTACCACCCGGTAGGTCTCCGCGGTCGCTCCCGTCGAATCCCAGATAGCGTTGAAGGTCTCCGTCGCGCCGGGCGTAAGCGCGGTGAACGGAATGGTGAACGTGGCCGGCGACGTGACGCCATCCTCTGTCTCCACGCGGATCACGGCGACGCCATTCAGCGGCGTGTCTCCCGTGTTCTGAAACACCAGGGTGAGGGGAACGGCGTCCCCAGGCTTGAAGAGCGTCCGCGCCGCGCTCAGGCTGATCACTTCGCCTGCCGCGATACCAGCCGTGAATTCTGTTCTCTCCAAATCCAGGACGTGACCTGTCATATCCTCTACGTGCACCTCCAGGACATAGTCTCCCGCCGGCAGCGGCGCGACGACGAGATCCAGCAGCGAGGTGCCGGTAACAGCGTGCAGCGGCTCCAGTGTCAAGGCTTGCGTCACCTCGTCCGAAAGCGACCTGACGACCGTCTGCACCAACACCGATTGTTCCGCGCCGCTGTTTTCTACCACGAGCCTGGCGATGATGGGCTCCGTGAGGCTGTACCGGGATCGGGACATCATCAGGCCGGCGATGTCTATGGTCGTATCCACGACGGCGATGTCGAAGTTCCACTCCTGGTAGAAGCGCACGTCCGTCGTTTCTAGATTGTAGGTAAAGGGGTAGAGCAGCAGTTCCAGCGTCGAAGTGCCCTCGGGGTTTTCGGAGACGTGCCACGTGTACGCCTGCTCGAACTGCGGCGTCCAACCTTCGGGCGTGACGTTGGCTGCCGATGTCGCCGGCGCGCAGTCGCAGTCCTGCGCCAGCGTGGCCGTGGGGATGTTCAAGCCGGTAGCGACGATCAGGCCCCCTCGTGTGGCGAGCGTCACCTGCTGCACGCGCTGCCCCTGAGGATAGTCGTAGACCACCTTCCACGTGGGGACGATGGGATCTCCTTCCCAAATCCATTCGCTGCCGCCGGGGAGGGCGACGTGATCAAAACCCTCCTCATCGGTCGTCACGGTATAGGCGGGGAGGAGCAACTGCGTCGCGCCACGCGGTCCGGCGTTTGCCAGGGAGGGGGCTGCGGCGACGACCGATGTGGGCAGGGCGCCGAATTTGGGGTCTCCGTAGAGGTGATACTGGTAAATCCATTCGCGCCAGTTGTCGTCGTCCGCCCAATGATCGCGCGCCATGTCGGTGAAGGCGTCGCCCACGCTGAGAGCGCTGTTATCCCCCCAGCGGTTGAAGAACGCCCGCCCGGCCCGGCCGTTCGTCCCGCGATCGGACGGGCTGACGGCGCCGATGTACGCTGCCGCGCCGTAACGCAACCACGCTTCCGCCATGCTGTAGGCGTCTTTGTAATCGCCGCTCAGGCAGGTGAGGCCGAAGGTGAAGGGGTGATATCCCGCGAAATTGAAGCTGGCGATGTCGTTGGTGGAGAACCCCACGCTTCCAGCCGTGTCATTCCACGAACTCGACCCCCCGTGACCGCGGTAGAACACCAGACTTTGCCCTTTGGCCATTTCAGTCTGGTAGACAGCCAGCATCGCCGCGGCGGTGTCATAGTTTTTCCAACGCAGGCGAGTGGCTTGAGCGACATCGAGACGATCATTGACTTCATTGAGCTGCGTCCAGAAAGTGCCCTCGCCGTCCCCGCGACCGCTGCTGAGCAGCGCGCGTTGCCGGTCAAAGCCGCTGCCGTCGCGCGCCACGAGGATGGCATGTTGCAAGCCCTGACTCAGTGTGATCAGGTCATCGCCGACCTGACGGCTGAACACCAGCTCTGGTTTGGCCTCGCCAGAGGTGCTGGCATAACGCAGGTCGCTGTAGGGCACCCCGTAGCCCGCGCTCTGCACGGGGACGATCTCATCCTCGCCGACAAAGAGCACATAGCCGCCGGCGTGAGGGGTGCGGAAGTTGGGGTGCAGGGCGCTGGCCCACCGTCCTCCGGGTTCCAGGAGGGCGTCCACGGTCGCTGCGTCGGGGCTGAGGGGTAGGAACGCCAGCACGCCATTGCGCAGGGTCGCCAGTTCCGCCATCCGCGAGAAGAGCAGATTCAATTCTCGCTGCTTTCCGGCAGACTGTTGCCAGGCGGCGGGAATCAAATACTGGCGCAACCCGTCCGGCGCGGTGACGAGCAGCATGTCCGCTTGAGCGAAGGCCTCTCTGACGGCATCGTCAATGAACTGCGTGCCCACCCAATTATCGCCGGACGCAAATGTTGTGACGTGGTCTGTCGTCCCGTATTGCAGGCGATACGTGATGGCAGCGACCTGATTGGGGCTGTCGCCGCCGCTGCCGACGTAGTAATGCTCGGAGGCGGGGTAGAGGATGGGGACGAGCTGGTAGGTCAGGGCAAAAGCCGCGCCTGGAGCCAGCGCCATCCTTTCGGCGTCGGCAGGTGAGAAGAAATCAATGTGGATGAGCCGATTGGAGCTGTCGCCCCAGTCGGCGCTGGTGAGCACATAGTGGGCGGCGGTCGGAATCTCGACGACCTGGAATCCACGCGCAAAATCGTCGAGGCTATCCACGAGAACGGTCGTCGCGCCCGTGTTGGTGATGGCTAACGTGACCTGGAAGAAATTGCCGTCGCGCTCAGTGCGGTGGCCCAGCGCGAGCTCGCCCTGACCCTGGAGCAGCTGGATCGTGCTCTCCGCCGTGTAGGTGCTCCCACCGCTGGTCCGCGCTTCGAAACGCAGGGTGTGATCGCCGCCGGATTTGCCGGCCAGACTCACGGCGAAGACGTGATCGTAAGTTCCCGGAGTCGGTGTGTGGGTGGACGACAGCGTCCCATCCAGGTATATCTTCATACTGCTGACTTCGTCGCGTACTGGGTTGCACAGCACCGCCGAGAGGCCTGGGGGGACTGTTTCACCCTCCGAGAAGCCGGTGGAAGTGCACTTCCAGGCGTATTGCTCACCCACGACCCGCACATCGAGTGTGCTCCCGGCGGGCGCGGTCGGACCGTCAAGGTAGAGGATCTTGCCGGGTGTGGGGCTGACGATGACAGCCTGACCCGGCATGGGCCGTGTGGCCGGCGTCACGGTTGCGACCCTGGCCGTCGGTTCATTTTCAAGATTGTATCCCTGCACCTGAAGCGTGTGGCCGGTGAACCACTGCGCGCGCGTCAATCCCAGCGCTGCCGGCGACACGTAGACCTCGTACCGGTCGCCTGTGGGTGCATAATCGCGCCCGATCAACTGCCCATCCAGGAAGAACGCCACGCGATCTACGCCAGCGACATCGCCTACCACCTCGGCATAGAGCGTCCAAAATTCATAATAGGCGGAGTCGTATGGCAAGATGCCCACGGCACCAAGCCCTACTGGATCGGTGCCCAGAGCCGCGGTCTCGAAGAACGCGCCGCCGCTGTTCGTGGGATTGTCCGCTGCGTCGGCGACGGTGACGCTGTAATAGTAAGGGCTGGCGGCCTCGAGATCGGTGAGGGTGACTTGATGGCTCGTTTGATACGCGCCGTCGGTGATTGAGGTGACATTGAATGGGCCATTCCGCCCGTAGTCCAGGCGCCCGCGACACGGCTCGTTCGTTGTCCAACTGATCGTTGCCCCGTGTTCAGTGATAGCGGACACCGTAGGGCCTGAGGTGATCTGCGGCGGCACGAGATCGCACGACCAGCTCTCTTCGAAGCAGTTGTTGCCTTCATCAGTCTCAGGGATGAGACCGGTCGCGTCAGCGCAGAGGCGCATTTGCGCTGTGGTGCCGGCGCACGTCCAGGCATCCGCCAGACTGCCCGCGCGCACTGCTCCCGGCGGCAGCGCCTCGTCGAAGGGCGTCGAGGCGACCGCGCTGCCGTCGCGGAATAGCCGCACCGTGTGGCCGGCGGGGGCCGTCCCCGCGCCGGTGTTTTGCACGATGTAGTAGACGCGCCCCTCGGCCTGGTCATACCAGGCGCCGGTGACCCGCAGGTCAGGACGCGGTTGCACGTTGACGGTGTAATGCTGCACGACTGTCCCCCCGCAATTCTGCGCGGAGACAGTGATCGCCTTTAGTCCAGGCGTGGCCCAGGTGTATTGGCGTGTGGCTTGTGAGCCGGTGTAAGGCGTCTGATCGGTCGCTTCCCAGGTGTAGGTGATGGGCAGCGTAGCGCCCACGGGGACCGGCGTCGCGGTATAGCCATACGTCGTTTCGATGACCCCCCCCGCCGGGCCGGTGAGGGTCAAACCGGTGAGGGGCTGTGGGCAGAGGGGCGGCGGCTCGGTGATGACGACCTGATGGGTGTCCACAAGGCTGCTCTCGCAGTTTTCCACCGTGACCGTGATCCCCTTTGTTCCGGGCGTGGTCCACGTGTAAGTCTGGCTGGCCTGCGAGCCGGAATAGGGCGCTTGCCCGGTGGCCTCCCAGACATAGGTGATGGGCAAAGTCGCTGTTACGGGAAGGACCTCGGCCGTGAAATCATACGCCGTGCCGATGAGACCCGCTGTCGCCCCATTAATGGTGACGTCGGTGGCCGGGTAACACGGCGGCGGACCATACGTGATGATCAGATGCGCCGGCCCAGAGCCTTCCCTGGTATACATTAAGGCGCTGCCAGGCGAGCCGCTCGCAGGTTTGAGCATCACGCCGTAATTGCTCACTGCGCCGGAGCTCCAGGCCCGCGCGATATGAGTCACGTCGAACCAGTTCCACGGCCATCCTTTCCACGGCTGCGCGGGGTCGCCCTGGCCTGCCGTTGCCGGGGCGTTGTTCCATGTTACGCCACTCTCTTGCCAGGCGGCAAGCACGGCTTCCGGCGCGATGGAAAACGTCTCCATCACGGTTCCGGCCTGCGCCCGATTGATCACTGCTTCCAACCCCAATGAGGCGCTGATCACGGTGCTGCCCGCCGGAATGCCGGACAGATCAAACTTCAGCAGGGCGTGCGCCCCAGTGCCGGTGTGATCATCCCGCACGGACATATTTTGCGAAGTGCCATAGTTGTTATTGGGATAGCTATGGGAGATGTGTGCATCTGCCTGCACCGTCAGCTCTGTTCGCCGCACGTACGTGATCACCAGGCGCGGCGGGTTGGTGGCCTCGCGGGAGTCAAAAGAGTGAGGGGAACAAGGCGGTACCCCCATTCCAGAAGGGATCAAGCGCAGGCCGTAGTTGGTCCATGCGCCGTTGTACCAGTTCTTCACGATCTGCGTGACGTCCCAGCGATACCAGTCGCCAGCAGCCGCGCCCGTTGCTTCATTGACTGTCGTGGCCGTCGGTTGCGCATTCCAGGTCACAGTCGTCTCGTTCCATTCCTGGGTGAGCGCCTGCGCCGCGATATTGAAATCACCGGCAGAGGTCCGGTACAATTCGAGCGTGGCGGTCAGAATCACGGCATCGGCGGGCAGGGAAGACAGGTCGAATGCCGCGAAGGTGCGATAGGTGTACGTGCCGAGGAGTGAAGACAATCCCACCTTCAGATTGGTAGCCGTTCCGTAGTTGGTGTCCCCCGCTCTGTCGGTGACATAACTGTCCTTTGTGGCGAGCAACGTGCTGCGGAAGGCCGTCTCCCCGTTGGAGGTGAGCGCGCTGCAGGCGATTGGTTCTGCTTCTGGAAGGCTTTCTGGCGCGGTTGCCTCAGGAATCGCCGGCGCCGCCTCAACCGCTCGCGGCGCAAGGAAGGGAATTTCAAGGGGGATCACGCCATACGCCAATCCGGCAAGCAAGAATGCCAGGCCCAACACTCCACTGAAAACCCATAGCCGTTTCATATGCCCTCCTTCGATGGATACTGCTTGAACCTGAGCGCTGCCCTTTTTCTGGACAGGGACAGCGTCAGAATGCCGATTTGCCAGGAATCAAGTTTAGTCTAACGGCGCAGCGTCAAAAAAACGTCAAAAAGGGGGAGGGCTGGAGGTACACAAAACGCGGAGGACACGGTTGGGGTCTGAGGTCATTCCGTTTTTGCTCTTTATCCCTTTCCCCCCGCGCTCACGGGGGGAAAGGGAAGTTTTTTTTGTGGGGTTTTGCAGGCGGGCTACGCCCGCCTGCAAAACCCCCTTATTTTTTCTCCCCTTCCCAACGGCGTTTGCGCCGTTGGGAAGGGGCAAAAGCTACAGCTCACAAAGGTTCATCCATCGCCGTCGAACTACCTGGCACCAGGCTGAACAATGACCGCACATTTTCATTCTTGAATGATGTGCGCCAGCACATGGCGTCTCCTTCGAAAATGGCCCCGAATGAACACGAATTTCACGAATAAGATTAGAAATTCCTGGCCCCCTGGGCTGCAACGTCCTCAAACACCGCGCTTCAGCGCGGTTGGCCCTTGTCAGGCTCCCCCGCCGAACCGGTGAGCTGTCGCAATCTCTACTCACGACTCACGCCTCACGACTCACATTTTCACTCTTGCACGGTGTGCGCCAACACAGGGCGTTTCCCTTCATTATAGATGATAGATACCTTGTTCCCCAGCATTGGCAAGGATTGCCGTGCTTAGCCCGACGGCTTCCAGACGCCCGCTCGCGGAGTCTGGCTGTCGGGGGCTGCCGTCTGGGTCCGAGGCTCAATCTACCGTCAGCGTCTTGCTCAGATTGCGGGGAAAATCGGGATCATAGCCCCGGGCGACGCCCAGGTAATACGCCAGCAGCTGCAGGGGCAGCGTCGCCAGCAGCGGCGTGAACAGGGGATCGGCGTCGGGCAGCGCGAGGGTGGTGTGCGCGTTGGCTTGCAGACGCGCGTCCGCCGCGGCGATGGCGATGGTATGCCCGCCGCGCACCGCCACCTCGTTGATCCCGCTCACGGCCAGCCCCACGTCCTCCGGCCCGGCGACGAAGATGACGGGATAGCCTTCGTCCACTGCCGAAAGCGGGCCGTGCTTGAATTCCGTCGAAAGCATCCCCTCGCAGTGCGCGTACGTCACCTCTTTGAGTTTGAGCGCTCCCTCCAGGGCGATGGGGTAGGTGAGGCCATAACCCAGGCAGTAGAGGTCGTTGCGAGCCGTCAGGCGGGGTTGGAGCGCGCGCACCGGCGCTTCCACGGCCTCGAGGGTGCGTTCCAGCAACTCTGGAAGCCGCGTCAGTACGCCGGTATTGTGGCCGCCCATACGCAGCGCCAGGTAGAGGAAGGCGAGCGCCTGGTTCATGAAAGTCTTGGTGGCCGGCACACTGATCTCGTAGCCGCAGGCCAGGGGCAGCGTGTGTTCGGTCTCGTTCATCAGCGTTGAACCGATCACGTTCACCAGGCTCACGGAACCCATCTCGCGCCGTTGCCCGGCGTGAAAGGCGTTGAGGACGTCCTTCGTCTCCCCGCTCTGGCTGACAAACAGCCCCACGTCCTGCGAGCCGATGGTCGGCGCGTACTGGGGCACGAACTGCGGCGCGAGGATGGGAATCGCCGGCCGCCCCGCGAGCCGCGCCATGTACACCGCGCCCAACAGGCAGGCGTGATAGCTCGTCCCGCAGCCGATGAGATAGAGATGCCGTGCCTCGCGCAGCCGACGCACTACCGGCGCGACATCCCCGGAAGCGTCGTAGAGGTGCAGCAATTCGCGCGCGACGCCGGGCTGCTCGTGAATCTCCTTGAGCATGAAATGGGGATAGCCGCCCTTGGCGACCGCGTCCATGCTTTCGGTCACCAGCTCCGGCTCACGCTTGATGGGCTGTCCATCCTCGACGTGATAGAGATCCACCCCTTCCGGCCGCAGCACGACGATCTCGCCATCCCGCACGCGCAGCACCCGTCGCGTGAGCGCCAGGATCGAGGGCAGGTCGGAGGAGGCGTAGGTGGCGCCCTCCCCGAGGCCCGCCACCAGGCCGGAGCCTTTCTTGAAGGCGTAGAGCCGATCCTCGCCCACGCGCCCGATGATGAAGGCGTAATCGCCCTCCAGATCGTGGTAAGCCCGGCGGATGGCCTCCAGCATCCCGTAGCCCTGGTTGACATAACGCTCCACGGCGTGCACGCAGCTCTCGCCGTCGTTCGTCGAGCGGACGACCATGCCCTCGGCCGTGAATTGCGCCATGAGCTCCACGTTGTTGACCACGTTGCCGTTGTGAGCGCCCACCATGTCGCCGTCGGAATCGAGATGGGGCTGCGCATTCACCTGCGAGGGCGCGCCGAACGTGGCCCAGCGCAGCTGCACAATGCCGCGCTGGCCCCGCATCTCGTGAAAATTGAGCCGCTCGGCAACGCTGGCCACCTTGCCGACGTCTTTGCGCAAATCAATGCGGCCGTCCTCGTGGAGGGTGGCGCAGCCCACCGAGTCGTATCCCCGGTAGGTGAGACTATGCGCCGCGTTGACCAGAATCGGCCCTAACGGCTGCTCTTCGTTCGTGACGATGCCAAAAATTCCACACATAGGCTCCTCGTTGAAAGCTGGATGCTGGATGCTGGAAGCCGGATACTGGATGCTGGAAGCCGGAAGCTGGATGCTGGAAGCTGGATGCTTCACCCATTACCCTTTCCCTCATCCAGATTCTCAATCGCCACCGGCTCTAGCGGCTCGGCGAGCTCGAAGCCAAAGATGCGGCTGTAGAAGTACAGTTCGGCGTCCAGGGCGCGTTGGATGTTTTCCGCGCGGCGGAAGCCGTGCTGCTCGCCCTCGAAGGACACATACGCCACGGGAATGCCCTTCTCCTTCAGCGCGGCGACCATGGCCTCGGCCTGATTGGGCGGCACGACGGGATCCTCCGATCCCTGGAAGAAGATGACCGGGCAGGCGAGCCGGTGGGTGAAATGGATCGGGGAACGGGCGCGGTACAGGTCGGCGCGTTCGGGATAGGGGCCGATGAGCCGGTCGAGATACCGCGACTCGAATTTGTGCGTGTCGCGCGCGAGCGCTTCTGCATCGCCAATGCCATAATGGCTCGCGCCTGCTGCGAAGACTTTATGGAAGGTGAGCGCGCACAGCGTGGTGTAGCCGCCCGCGCTCCCGCCGCGAATGGCCAGCCGCGCGCCATCCACTTCGCCGCGTTCCACCAGATAGCGCGCCCCGTTGATGCAATCTTCCACGTCCACCACGCCCCAGTTGCCATTGAGCCGCTGCCGATAGGCGCGCCCGTAGCCCGTGCTCCCGCCGTAATTCACGTCGAGCACGGCGAACCCCCGACTGGTCCAGTACTGGATGCTCAGATTCAGTGTGCTGGAGGCGGCGCCCGTCGGCCCGCCGTGGCTGAGGACCAACAAGGGCGGACGTTCGCCTTCCGGCGCGGCGAAATCGCGGTTCTGCGGCCGGTAGAAAAACGCATGGGCCACAAGGCCGTTGGACGTGGGGAACGTGAGCGCTTCGGGAATCGCCAGATAGCCCGGATCGAGGGTGAGTTCGGTGGAGCGGCGGATGGGCGTGCTGGCGCCGGTGGTTAGATCGAAGAGTTGCAGCGTCGTGACCTCCGTGGGCGAACCGGTGAGCAGCGCTACCCTCCCCCCCGGGCCGCTCGTGAGTTGTCCCAGACTGCTGTAGGGCAGGGGCAGCGTCTCGAAGGCCAGCGTGCGGAGGTCGAGCTTCCCCAGGTGATCGGTCCCTTCCCGTTCGTAGCTGCAGAGCAGCGTGTGGGCGTCGGGGAAAATGAAGGTGCTTTGCCCGAAAACCCATTGCGGCTGACCGAATTCCGCCTCCATCGGCTGCAACGGACGGGCCGTGTTCCCTTCCAGGCGGTAGAGGTTCCACCAGCCGGTGCGGTCGGAGACGAAATAGAGCCGTCCATCCGGACCCCAGGTGGGCTGGAAGATGGATTCCTCCTCCCCGCCGGCGACGCAGCGCGCGTTGGTCAGGTCGCCGTCGGGTTGCACATCGGCGAGCCACAGTTCACAGCCATCCCAGGGCATGTTGGGATGATTCCAGCACAGCCAGGCGAGCCGGTCGCCTTCCGGATTGAGGCGCGGCGCGGCGTAGAAATCGTAGCCTTCTGCGATGACGAGGCCCTCGGTGACCTCGCCCGTCAGAGGGAGGCGCACCAGCGTGTTTCGGGCCTCCTGGCCCGCGGCGCGATGATCTTCCCGCACGCAGAACAGCAGTCCACGCGCCGCATCCACGACGCCGTCGGCGTAGCGCAGGGGCAGCGCCGGTGTGAGGGGCTGCGGCGCGCCGCCCGGCGGGAGCCGGTACAGCCGTTGATCGCTGAAGTTGGAGAAATAGAGCACTCCCTGGTGGACGGTGTACGCGCCGCCGCCGTACTCGTGGACGCGCGTGCGCGCGTTGAAGGGCGCGGGCAGCACGTCGCGGCGGTCGCCGTCGGCGGCGCGGCGGACGATGACGTTACGCCCGCCTTCGCTGGGGCGTCCCTCGATCCAGTACAGGTCGGGGCCGTCGAAGCGGGGCGCTTCCAGCCGTACCGCCCGGGCCGCGATCAGCGCTGAGGTAATGGGCGATTTCCAGGCGCCGTAGGGCGCGATTGTCACCTGGGTCATCTGGCGCTCCTTTGTCGTGTAATGGGTAATGAATGGGCCAATGGTATAATGCCTTAAGTGTAACACAATTGCGCGAAAGGACATTTTGATGGAATCTACGACACGTCTGTTGTTCATCCGTCACGGGCTGGTGCACAATCCTGATAACCTCATCTACGGCCGTTTGCCGGGCTTTGAGCTCAGCGAGCTGGGTCACCGACAGGCGCAGGCGGCCGCGGCGGCGCTGCGAGCGACGCCCCTGGCGGCGCTGTTCAGCAGTCCGCAGCTGCGCGCACGTCAGACCGCGGCGCACGTGGCGCTGCAGCATCCCCGGCTCACGCCGGCGACCTCTCCCTGGCTCGACGAGATCCACATTCCGCTGGAAGGGCATCCCCTGGCCGTTGCCGCTGCGCGCGATTGGGATCTCTACGCCGGTTCGCCGCCGCCGTACGAGCAGCCCGCCGACATTGTGGCCCGGATCCGCGCCTTTGTGGCCGAAATCCGCCGCGCCTATGCCGGGCAGACCGTCGCCGCCGTCACCCACGGGGATGTGATCGCTTTCGCCGTGCTCTGGGCGCTGGGACGACCGACGACAGCGGCGGAAAAACGCGCGTTGCACACCATCCCTGGCTTTTACGACGGCTATCCTCAAACTGCTTCGATCACCACTTTCACGTTCGATGGCCCATGCGATAGGGGGGACGACCGCCCTGTGGAGGTCGCCTATCTGCGGCCTTATGGGGCGGAGTTGCTGGACGATTCAGCTCCCAAATGAGGAGGATGGAATCTCCGGTCAAGGAGACGCCCGGTGCAGGCGCACGCCGGGCAAGCACGAGAATGTGTGTCGTGAGTGATGAGTAGTTAGAAGAGATTGTGATGGCTCCCGGCTCACTGAGTTCTATTTTTTGAGAAGCCATTGCATTGCCTTATTGCGCTCCTGGAAACAGTGCGCCGGCGTTCGGCCTGGTGTGTTGCAACGCAACTGGATAGATTGCCTTTTCCATCGAGCCATGCTATAATAAAAAAGTTGCGGTGTTCTCCCTTGTGCACGGAGGTGGCGATGTCCGACCTGGCCCCCCTTCCAGACAGAGATTCTATGTCTGCTTATCGGCGGCAATCCCCTGCCGGATCAAGATATTGCGTGCGCCCCTGCCTTCAAACTCTTGTCCTTCTCCAGTTTTAGAATAGTCACACCTTGATGCCTGAATCATGACCCCTGCGGGGGCATGGAAAATACGACGTGAAGTTGCAGCAAAGGAGGCGCCTGTGAATGATAAGAACTTAGAGGTCCGGCTCAGGACGTTAACTCCCTTATGGACCGGCGGTGTAGAAGCGGGCAAAGTTGACCGCATCCACGAGACGGGCATCCTCGGCAGCCTGCGCTGGTGGTATGAGGCCATCGTGCGCGGCCTGGGCGGGCAGGCGTGTGATCCGACAACACCTGCTTGTATCTATGATCCGGACAAACCGAACAACGGCCTGTGCGATGTGTGCCAGGTGTTCGGCGCCACGGGCTGGCGGCGGCGGTTTCGGCTGGAGGTGATACAAGATGAGGCCAGCCTGGCCTGGACGCCGCCGCCCAACACCCTCAACATCCGCCCGCCGGGCCGGGTGGGCCAGATTACGCTGCGTCTGACGGGCGATGACCAGGCGCTGGCCTTGCTGACTGCCCTCTTGCGTTTCCTGGAACGGCATGGAGCAATCGGCGCCAAACCGCAATTGGGGTATGGTGTTTTTAGGATTATAGAAATCAAAGGCGCATCGCAAAAGCCATGGGTATGGCCGTCACTGGGACTTGACCAATCTTATCCTGCCCTTCCCGACCTGCGTCGCTTTGGCTTTTTCAACTATCGCTTTACCGCCGACTGGGGCTGGTGGTCACGCATTCCCGCTCTGGAGCGTTTGCTTGGGCGCAGTGAAACAGCGCGCGCTTTGCAGCAATTGGTCCAGCAAGGAATGATCCCTGTCGCCCCGCTGCTCAAAAATGCCTGGCGCTTTGGTCATTGGCATGGGCCGCGCCGCGTCGAGTTGTATCTGTTTGGTACCTCTCGCGATCCGCGCGTGCGCAGCAAGTTGAACGTCAGTTGGGCCTATCCCGCTAAAGACGGAAATAGTTGGGAGGTGCGTGGCTGGGTCTGGCTTCCAGAGCAGGATCACCAAGGCCAACCCATCGCTCCGCATTTTTTGCAGCAGGTCTGGCAAAACGTACGGGACGTGAGCATCTGGCAAACGGCGCTCGGTATCAATGATGGCACACTGACTTGTTCCCCTGATGTCTCAACCTGGCAAGCATGGACAACGGACGGTGTGCGTAATTTTTTGAAGGAGGACCAATGATTGAGCGCTTGATGATGCATCGCTTTCGCGGCATCCGCGAAGGCAAACTGGAAGACCTGGCAAAAGTCAATTTGCTGGTGGGCCCCAACAACAGCGGCAAGACGGCGGTGTTAGAGATGCTCTACCTGGCCGGAGTGAGTGGGCGGAACTGCGGTCTGGTGCTGGAAGATGGCAGCCGCTTCGAAGCTCGCGCGCCACTGCGTCACGACATATTCGGCTACCGGCCCTTGCCGCGTCTGTGGGAACGGCATGGGTGCGGCTCGCTGTGGGCCGAGTCACCGGGCAGGGTGACAGAGGCCGGGGGCCTCCGATACCAGCTGCGTAATCTGCCGGATGAGCATCCGTTGCAGCAGTTTACCCTGGCTGCTCCGCCCGGAGAAGTCGGACAGGATCCCCGTTTTTCAACGGAGGACGCGCAGGCCACGGCGCTGTTTACCCTGGAGCGTCCGCGCGGCTTGCCACTCGAAATGATACCTCGCCAGATTGGGAACGAGGTTTCGCCCGAGGCAGCGCGGATGACCTATCTCTGGTATCCCGATTTTGTCTTCAACCAGGCCCAGCGTGAACCGCTGGATTACCTGGCTGTATGGGCTTCTGAGGGGATAGCTAGCGCTCCAGAGCAGGTCTTGTTCTTCGATTTTCACACCGCTCATGACCATTTCCAGCGTCGGTTTGTGGATTTTGCTTACATGAACATCCCCGACTGGCATAAAAAGATATCTCAAGCGCTGGGCAAGGTTTTTTCGGACATAGCCGATGGCCGGGTGAACACACGACCGGCGCCGGGCAATCAGATGGCCGGGTATGTGGAGTTGCCGGGACACAAGCCGTTACTGATCGACCACTTTGGCGACGGCGTACGACATGCCTTCAAGGTGTTGGCCGGTCTGATCACTTTGGCTGAGACGGTGGACGAGGCGCATCCAGGCCTTTTTTTGTGGGAGGACCCCGAACTCTTCATGCACGCGGCATCTCTGGAGCGTTTGTTGATCGAGGTGTTGGACCTGGTGCGGGAACGACCAATTCAGCTGTTTATTTCCACGCAGAGTATGGAAACCATCGCTTGCCTGACACGCTATTTTTCAGAACGGCAAGACTCTGCCGAGACATTGCGGGCATTCAGGTTGGGGATCAAAGAAGGTCGGCTGTTTTATGCCACCTTCAAGTACTCCAACCTGCGAGCCTGGTTACGAGAGGGAATGGATCCTCGTTTCTGGGGCGTCGCGGACACGGCGCTTTCGTATCAGTTGGAGGATAGGGATGAATAAGGTCTTTGTCTTCTGTGAAGGTCCGACGGATCAGGTAATTTACGCCACTGTGAAAGAGAGCCTGTCGCAGGTTCAGGTGCCTGCAGAGAAACCCATTTCCGTCGGCGGCAAATCCAACTTTCATCCCAGGATACTTGAAACAGTAGCTCCCGAACTCACGGCAGGAGAGCCGGGCAGCTATACCAGCATCCTGGTGTTCCGTGACCGGGATGCTGGTGAAGAGCCATCAGCGATTCAGGATGCCTTTGCGGGGATCGCGCGCGAGCTTTTAAGGCAGTGGCAACTCCAGCCGGCGTTTGCCCCGGTTCAGTCATGGCCGAATCTCTTCAGACTGGACGAACCGCCAACCCTCGAGCGTCCCGGTCTATGCCTCGTGTTGCACATTGCTGCGCCTCCTCAGCTTGAGAATCTATCGCTAAAAAATTTGACGACGGACGGATATGTCCTCGCGCTGGCCCTGCAGGACGAGGTGCTGGAACGGTTTGCAGTTGAATCGAAGGTAAAGAGCTCGAGCGACGTTCTACGCAAGTTGATCACTCACGAGGTGCCGGAAGCCATCTCGAACGGGGGGATTGTTTTCGACGAAGACAAAGATTACCTGGCGGCTTATCTGTGCGCCGCCAGATTTTGGACGGTCAGGCGCGCCGAGGAGAAGGAAAGGCTGTTGCACGTGATCCTGGACCGCGCCCTAAGATACACCCCGGAAGCGTTCCGGTGTGTGTTGAATTCCTGGGGGGCGGCTATGAAGGAGGTGATGCGATGAAACGTGAATTTCACGCCCAATATGACCTGCTGGCTCACGATGATTTGACCCAGGGGCAGGCTGTGGATTACCTGACCGGCGTCTCTGACTCCTCCCCACGCAAATGGGCTGAGCTGGCGCAGGCAGAGGATCCGGCTACGCGCCTGTCCCTCTTGGCGCAAGCGTTAGCCTCTCCTTACAAAAATCGTGCCCGGATGGGGCAACAGCGGGGAACACCCGGCGGCCTGTGGCGCTGGATAGCGTCAGGGGAGGCGAATATGTTTTTGGCAGGGCAACGTGAACACTATCTCCAACCATTGAATCTGCTTCCTTCTCTGCTCGATCTGACGAGTTTCCCGCGCTATTCCTTCGCTTTTCACTTTACCTTTATTTTGCGGAAGTCCTACCTCAGCCGCGATGACACCGACTGGCACATCCTCGACAACCCGCTAAAAAAAGAATGGGTCTTCAAGTTGCCCTACGTCGCCTCCACCCAGTGGAAGGGTGCGCTGCGGGCAGCGATGATGCAGCAACTGGTAGAACGGCTCACTACCGCCGAGATGTCCTTCACCGAAGAGCGCCTGCAACTCTACCGCCTCTTTGGCAGCGAGAAGGATGGGGCTGCAGATTTCCTCAATCGTGCGCTAGCCTGTTGGCGTGTCGGCCCTCTCCCGGAAAACGCCGATGACCCGTGCCAAAAGGAACGAGAAGAGCGCATCAAAGCCGAGGTGGAAAAGATGGCACAAGAATTTGATGCGCTGCTCCGCAAGCGGGGTTATCGTCAGGAGGACGTCGAAGGCTTCCAGGGTCGTTTATATTTCTACCCCACTTACTTTGACCAGATCGGTTTAGAAGTGCTCAACCCTCACCCGCGCGATACCGGTGCCGGCAAGCAGCCCATCTATTTCGAGTGCGTGCCTGCTGGTGCGCCGGGCGCCTTCACGCTGCTTTACGTGCCTTTCGGTCCGCTTGAGCAAGATGAAGACCAAAAACGTGCCGAAGTAGCGGAGGATCTGCGACTGTTGGCCCAAGGCCTCCAGGCGATGCTCACCACCTACGGCTTCGGGGCCAAGACCAGCAGCGGCTTTGGCGTCGCAGAGGATCGGCTGGCCGGGGAAGGTAAACTTGCCATCAGGGCGGAATTGGCCGGCAAAGAGACAGCCGCCGCCGCTTCGCCAGAACCTCAGCGCCCCGATCTTCCTCGCTATCTGGAAACGCCCACGCGGCTACACGCTGACCTGCGCCACCCGGACGGCAGTCTGATATCCGAAGCGGAATACCAGGCTTTCATTGAGAATAAAGGACAGAAGTATGCCAAGAAAGACAAACAGTTGTACGACAAGGCCAAGGGCTGGTGGGAGCGGGGAGGGCAGGCGCTGACAGAAGCAGCACTCCAAGAACCGAAACCTCAACCAGAGCCAGAACCTCTTGAAACGCCGCCCGTGTCGGAATTCACATTCCATACCCTGAGCGAGCTGTGCGACCTGGTGCCGCGTGTAGCGGCACAATTGCAAAAAGAGCAGAAAGGGGATGCGCCATGACCGAACCCGATAGCGTCACCCGGCGTCGAGCCGTTCTGGAAGCCGAACTGGCGCGCTATGTGCAACTGCTGCGCGAACATTACGCCCCCCAGCGCATCCTGTTGTTTGGCTCTCTGATCTCCGGCGAGGTCAAGGAATGGTCCGATATCGATCTGGTGATCATCAAAGAGACCGAGCGCCAGTTTCTTGATCGCACGCGCGAGGTGCTGCAACTGCTGCGCCCGCAGGTCGGGGTGGATATTCTCGTCTACACGCCAGACGAGTTCGACCAACTGGTGCAGCAGCGGGCCTTTGTGCGCGACGAGATCGTGGGAAAAGGGAAGGTGCTGTATGAACGAGGAAAGTGAACGCTGGGTTGTTTTTGCCCGTCAGGACCTGCGCATGGCCGAGCTGGCCCTGATGGAAGAGCTGTACAATCAAGTCTGTTTTCATTGTCAGCAATGCGCCGAGAAAGCGGTCAAGGCATTGTTGGCGCATCAGGGGCAGACGCCGCCGCGCACGCACCGCCTGGGAGATCTGCTGGGCTTGCTCGACCCCAACCCGCTCGCCGGGCTGGCCCTGGAGGTCCAACTGCTGGATCGCTTCTACATCCCCACCTGCTATCCGGACGCACTGCCGGGCGTTCTGCCCGAGGGACTGCCCGACGCTCAAGATGCCAGGGAGGCGCTGGACGTCACCCGGCGAGCGTTGGAGAGCATCGCAAGATTTCTGGGGCCTTTGGAAGGGAGGGGCGAATGAATCAACTCCATGTGTTGGAATTGCACCGCGATGCACTCTTGCTGGCAGAGGCTATCGGTTGGCTACACGATTACCGAAAATGCTCGGATGAGCAATTGCGAGTGCAGGCAGCTAATCTGAGTGGACAGCAGGCTTTGCCTCGTAATCGTCTTGCGAGCAATTATCTTTGTTTAACCAGCGCCAATCTCATACTGCCCTTTCAACCAGCCTTTCGCCCTGTAACCGATCTGCTCGATGACAATACCTGGAATAACGACTTGCTGGGCCAATTGCTCTCGCGTTGCCACAATACGGCTCACTTCGACAAACAGGAGCCAGTTGGTGGCCAACAGGACTATCCAGGAATCAAAATCAGCACATCGTTCGGCTTTGAAAAAGCGGTGCCTAGCAATCTTACAAATCAACTTTGGAGCCTGCCGTGGAATGTGTTGTGCAGTTATAACGATACCCAACGTGGGAATCTCCAGAGGGCTGTAAGCAACGCATTCTCTCAGGCCATCGCCGACACCCGCCGCCCAATCAATGAAGTAGATTTGTGGAGCTGGGGTTTGCTGGTGGGTGCGCTGTACAAGTCGGCGCTGGCCGGCGCGCTGTTGACGGGGAGCGCACCGGTGGCGCGTGACCTGCGCTGGCGACTGCTGGGCATCCAGGTCAATGGGCTGGACTATTTGCTCGATGTTGTGCGCGTTCCAGATTTGCTTGCCAGAAAGGAATTGCTCTCTCAAAGCCTGAACCAGGTCCGTGAACTTTTGGAAGTGACTTACCCTCTGGGCAGCGAAGTGTACAGGGACGAAAACGGCAGCGTCTATGTTGTCCCCGATGTGCCGGATTTGCTGGAGAGAACCGACAGCAGTGGGACAAATCTACGGATGTTGATCCTGCAGGCGTTTTCGCAAGGAACGTTACGGGGGAACCCAAAACTGCAACTTGGAGGAGAGTTATTGCCGCAGATTGAACTGGAGCAGACTTCCTGGTGGGGACAAGATCCGGACTATCAGAACAAAACCGAGCCACAGCGTGGGTCTCCTTTACTTGGACAACAGGTCCATGATGAACTGCCGGCAATTGAACATTTCTTGTCTCAGTCAGTCATATCCTTAGCGCACCCTGAGCAAATCGGACAGTTTTGGCAGGGTGGCACGGTGGCAGATATCTGCGCCGTCTGCGGTCTGCGTCCCCAAGGCCCTGGTCAAAAAGCGTCCGAACGCAACGTATGCGACATCTGCGAAGAGCGACGTGCCGACCGCTCTAAAAAGTGGGTCATATCTCAACAAACCGAGACGATCTGGACGGACGAGGTCGCTGACAGCAACGGACGCCTGGCGCTGATTGTAGGACAATTCGACTTGACTCATTGGCTCGACGGCAGTCTATTGGAGTCGCTGTTATTGATTGCTCCTCCCGATCCGCAAAATACGAGGGGTGATCCTATTAGTAAGACACCTTCCTTTAGCCGCCTACGGCGTATGTGGGAGACGACGCATCGGTACTGGCAGGAAGTGCAGGACGACATCGGCCAGAAACTGACGGATGATCGCCGTCGCCTGCAGATCTATCTTGACGCAACGCCGGATTTAGGCCCGTTTCGCGTCTACGACCTGACACTTGGGGTAACGGATCTCAGCGTAGTGTGGGTTCCTCCGCAGGGCAGCGCTGAGGGGTACCTTGTCAGCGCCGACAACCTGGGCTACATCGCCCGCCAACTGGACGCCGACCCGGCGATATTCAACAGTCCGGCAGCTGCAGCCATCTTTGTCGAAGATTGCCTCAAGAACGAGTTTGTGAGTGGGGGCCGGCAGCCTATTTTGCACAACCCCGATTCCCGCCTGGGCGGGCGTGATGCCAACTTGCTTGCGAGCATTCATGTTACCAGCGTGACATATCAACAAACCCCCTATGCTACCGTAATTCCCATTCTAGCCGAACCGCGCCTCTTTATGACCCTCGTGCCTGCCGACAAGTCACTCCACCTCCTATGCGCGATCAAAGAGAAATACGAACGTGAGATGGGCAAAGTGCTTGGGCGCTTGCCACTACATCTTGGCATCGTGTACGCCGATCGCCGCACGCCTATCCGCGCCGTGTTGGATGCCGGCCGGGCAATGCTCGAGTATCGGACTTTATCCCAGCCGTGGATAGTCAAATCGATAAACAAATCAGTGCAAGAAACTTCAATTGATCTCGAACGCAAAGGTTGCCAGATAACGTATCGTATTCCACACATGATGGGTGATGGTGTGACTGAGGATCGTTGGTATCCATATTTCTTCCTGGAGACAAACGGGGATGAGGGTAAAGCGGATGTTTTGAATCGCCGTGCGGTGAAGGTGACCCGGCTAGTAAAGGGCGATCATGCAGGAGATGGTTGGATTTTCCACGCCGCCGATTTGCGAGCAGGGGAGAGCGTTCTTATTTGGCCTTCCACATTTGACTTCGAATTCCTCGACGCCACCGCCCGCCGCTTCGAGATCGCCTACGACGCCAATGGCCGCCGCCCGCGCCGCACTCGCCCCTTCTACCTGGAAGACCTGGACCGCCTGGAGAAACTCTGGGACTGCATGGCGTGCCTGACCAAAACCCAACGCCACCAGCTGGTCCGCACCATCGAGGCTACTCGCGAGGCGTGGTATGGGCAAGACGGGGAGCATGAATCGGTAGAGCATGAATCGGTAGAGGACCCGGTATTCCGGCAATTCGTGGCCGATACCCTGACCGGGGCAACGTGGCCTAAAAAGCAGCCCTGGAACAGCATCGGCGAGGAGTGGCAGAAAAAACTTATCCAGGCCGGCGTTCGTGGTGAACTGGCCGACCTGGCCGAACTGCATATGGAAATCCTGAAGGAATAAGGAGGCAAAGATGACAACCTACAAACGACAGCGTTATTTGCTGATGACCACCGATCCGGTGCATATCGGCACCGGGGGCTATCGCCTGGGGCGGGTGGATAACAGCATCGTGCGCGAGCCGGGCACCCGCGTGCCTAAGATCCCCGGGACCAGCTTGCACGGCGCGGCGCGCTCTTATGCAGCTATGCAATATGAGAGTCCCTTATGCGCTGGTCAAGGACAACCCAAAGAGGGGCGAAGCGGACATTGCGCCCAAGAGTCTTGCCCTATTTGCTATACCTTCGGCTATCTGCAAAGGCCCACGGACGACGAGAGCGAAGAAAAGACGATTGCCTACTCTGGCGTGGTCAACGTCTTTGACGCCCAGGTGCTGCTCTTTCCAGTACATTCGATGGCCGGGCCGGTGTGGGTCAGCACGGTAGCTCGGTTGCGCGAGGCTGGCTTTTCCGTTGGCGATGTGCCGGATAATGGGGATGTCGGCGCAGCTCTGTTGACCTGGGCGCGAACGGACCCTCTCAACCTGGGCTGGCTGATGGTCAGCATCGGCGGCCAGGTGACCGTGACCGCGCCGGACAGGTGGAAAGATGCAGAGCGCTGGAAAACCGTGTGCGACCACCTGGTGCTGGTGCAGGAATCCCTCTTCAGCCAGGTGGTCAACAGTAACCTGGAAGTGCGCACCTCGGTGGCCATTGACCCGGAACGGGGCGCCGCCGAGGACAAGGCCCTGTTCACCTACGAGGCCCTGCCGCGCGCAACTTTCCTGACGGCGGAAGTGGTGCTGGATGACTATCGTGATGGTTCCGCTAATCGCCCCTTCCCCAAGAACAAGAATAAAAATGGCAATCCCTTACTAAAAACCTGGGAGGGTCCTCTCGATGTCGTCGCCGCCGGCCTGCGGATGATCGAATGGCTGGGCGTGGGCGGCATGGGCACGCGCGGCTTTGGTCGGCTGGCCATCGTGGGCGAACCCCTGGAACAAGCCTACGGCGAGGAGGCGTGGCAATGAGCAACGGTACCTCACCTAACCTGGATCGGCTGGCGGCGCAGCACGCGCAAGCGATCATCAGCCGCACGACAGATAAAAAAGCCAGCGAAGTGGACAACACCGTCACCAAAGCCCTGGGGGTGCTGCAGGAAAACGGCGTCTACGCCTGTTTCCTCTACCTGCGGGCGAAAGAGGGCGAGAACGGCCCCGGGGTGGTCGAAAAAGAGATGCTCGATCTGCTGGACGGGTTGGGCTTTGGCTGGGGCAAGCCGACCGGAAACAGCCTTGAGGAGGTGCTGAGCTACATCAGCGAGAAAGTGACGGTGGACCTGGAACGCCTGCTGCTGGCCAAAGAGACGTTGGAACAGATGCTCATCTACGCGCGCTATGGCGCCAAAGCGCGCGGTTGAGGAGGCCCTATGAGTTGGCAAGCGTATCGGGTGGTATTTCGCCTGCGTTCTCCCCTGCACAGCGGATGGCGCAAAGTGGGCAATTTACAGATCACCCGCCCCTACGTCATCGGGCGCGCGGTGTGGGGTGCTTTGACCATGCGCCTGACGCGCGATGCATCCCAGGAAAGCGGCCCGGCGACCGATTCTCAGCAGTATCTGGAAATTGGCGAGCAGGTTCACCAATCTTTGGCTTTCACTTACTTCTACCCCGCGCTTAAATCAGGAACCGACTACCAGGTAGCGTGGCCCTGGGAGAATGAAAAAACGTTCCGTCACCGTTTCCTGAGCAGTTACCCATCCACTGCCCTCGCTTACCCGCAGCAAGCGGCCGCTGAAGGGCTGTTGCATGAGGTCGAGTTCATCTCGCCCTGTACGTTAGATACGGGGGAGCCAGTTTTCCTGGAAGGCTATGTATTCGAAAAAGAGGGCTGCGTCCTGGATTGGCAAGCGGCTTTCAAACGGCTGCAAGTGGGCGGCGAGCGGGGGTATGGCTGGGGAAGACTTGAATTAGAGGCCATTTCGCCCCTGGAAAGTAGCCAGCTCTTTCACCTGGCGACTTGCGAAGTTGACGGAGAGACTCCTCTAATTCGGCTGCTGGCCGGCGGTCGCCTGTTGGCGCACACTCCAGCCCCAGGTGGGTCAATCACCGGCGACATCGAACCCTTGGTGGGCCGCGAATGGCGGTCGCACAACTCGCGCCGTCGTTATGCCGGCCAACATATAGCGTACACAGATATTTGCTTTGTCCCCGGCAGCCAGGTGGATCAGGCGTCGGATTTTGCCGTTGGGAAATTCGGGTTATGGCATCCGATCTCCGTGGTGCTCTGTGAGCCGGGCACCGCTGAGTGAGCTGTCCCTGTCCCCCTACAAGGGCGACCTGCACTCTGGTGGCCCACGGGACCTACGCCTGCCAGCTGCCGTAAACTGGTGCTGTGCGCCGCTCTGCAGAGCGCTATGACTGAACCGGGTCCTTCAATGCCAGATGCCTCCCCTTCGTGGGCTCCGTGAGCCGGGCGCCTCTGGCGAAATGAGTGCCGCTGCTCCCCCATGAGCCTGGCCTTTTGACGCAAACAGCACAGACGCGAGCTGCCCCGCGTCTGTGCTGTTTTGATGCCCTCCGCGACGTTGGTGCGACGCCTCAACCAAAAATCAGCGCCTCAAGCCGCTGGATATTATCGGGTGTCACGTCGGGGAACCGTAAGCCGCCTTTGACCTTGGCCCCCTGTTCCTGGAATTCGTAACCGCTCATGCTGAGCATCACGTCGCGGGAACCTTTGACCGCTTGAAACAGCCCCCAAAAAGGGCTGGTAGACCAGTTGGTGTCCAGCACCTGAATCTTGCCCTGTTTGAGGTAGATGGCGTCGGCGAAACCGCGTCGCTCCGGATCGGGCGTGATCAAAATAATGCGTTTATCCGTGAGGATGAACTGCCACTGCTCATAGAGGAGCAGGCTCTGCAGGCCATATCCCAGCAGGCTAAGGCTGCCCAGCGCCAATGCGCTGAACCACAAGCGCGCGGAGACAAGCCAGATAAACAGGAACGACATCCCTATGAGTACCAACGCGACCAGGAGGAACACGGCGCCGATGCGCACGAACAGCCGCGGCACGTCCCGGCGATAGGGCGCCATGCGGATGGTGAGCTTCAGAATCTCGCCATCGAGGTAATGCACCTCCGGCAAGACGCCCTCGCTGATCCGGCCCCACAATCCGGCAAGCCCCGTGCGCAAATCCTTCGGCACGGCGGTCGGTGTCGGCGACTTCGTTGGATTCGCTGAAGGAGGATTGGCGCTCACGGTGCGGGAATGATCAGAACCTGCCCGGCTTGGATATTCGTCGAGGTTCCCAGGCCGTTGCGCTGTTGGATCGCGGCGATGCTCACCCCAAAGCGGTTAGAGATTCGATAGAGCGTATCGCCTTTGACGACGGTGTAGGCCTGTTCCCCCGGTGCCAGCGTCGCGGATTGGCTGCGGGCGGGCACTTCCTCACCTGTGGCGGGGGTCGGGGCCGGACTGAGAGTCGGTGCTGGCGCCCCGGGCGTGGTGATCACAATCGGCTGAGGCGTGCCGGTTCCCCCGACGGCCTCCTGCCACATCTCTCGCCCAATGGTCTCGATGGCTTCGACGTTGTTTGAATTTTTGGCCGTGAGCAATCGCTGCAAGGTCCATTGTGGCAGGAACGTGTCTACCAGCCAACCGATGATGATGAAAGTGATGATCACGCCCAGGAAATACATCAGCAGCTTCACGATGTTCTGGGACAGCAAGTCGCGTTTGAAAATCAGCCAGACGGCCCACACGATGCCTAATATGACCAGGAAAGCGGGTAACAAAGCCATGATATTCATATCGTCTCACCCCTCGTTACTGGATTTTTATGATTCGGGTGGGCAGGCGCCCACGGGTAGGAATCCTAGTGGATCTACAAATGCGGCTTGACGTTTATCATACACAGTATAATGCACGGCGGGCCAATCGCTTCCCGCACCGCTGACCGCCCCGACGATAGTCCCGGCGGTGACCGGCCCCGGCGCTGCGATATACGAGCGCAATCCCAACAACCAGACACTCCACTCATCGTTCTCGATGAGGACAGCCAGTTTACCGCTCTGATCCGCATAGCGCATGAGGACGCCGTCGAGCGGTGCGACCACGAGCGCGGGCTCCGCGGGCAGCAATTCGACGCCGGGCAGCAATCCGCAGACCAGGCTTCCCGCGAGGGGGGGGTGTTGCAGGGGACTGCGGCTGGGACGAAGGTCCGCGCGCCCCTCGGCGCTGGGGGCGCCGAAGCATTCATTGACCTGCGGCGTGCGGCAACGCTCCAGGGTGGGGGCCGGCGCGATGCTGAGTCGCGTTGTTTCTTGATAGCTCCATAGCCGATCCAACCCTTCCTGCATCAGCATGGCCGGGGCGAGAAGGGCGAGCGGCGCCGGCAGCACATCGCTGTGGCTGAGCTGCGCCTGAATCGCCAGGTGCACTGGCCAGGCGCCCAAAACCTGGAGCCGATAGGCGCGTCCCTCAACGTCCGTATGGACCATGTTTTGGTGTGCGGCGTCATAGCCGTTCATGACATAGGCGGAACGATTGGGATCGCTGCGGCTGTGGGGACCGGCGTTGTAGGTGAGGTAACACCGCTTCAGCACCTCTGGATCGGTGGTCGTGTAGGTGACCTGCGGGCAATAGTCCTTGAATATGCGCGTGCCCAGCTCGAGTTGATAGCGCACCTCGCGCGGCTCGATGGGACCGGGGGGAAAGCAGGGATATTGCCCGGTTCTGACGGCAGTGTACAGCCCCATGATGCCTTCGCAATTGGCAGGATTCTCAGCGCGCAAACCGCCCTCCTTGTACCACAACACCAGCGGCACGACGGGCGGCACATCCTCTTTGTAGGCGATGAGGTTGGCGACACTGGCCCATTGCTGGACCTGCTGTTGTTGTTCTGGGGTCAGGGTGTAACGAGTTTGCCATATGCTCTGACTGCTGTAGCTCAACGTGATGGGCAGGGTCAGGAACAGGATCGTATCCAGAACACCTCGCCCCAAAATTTCCAGCAGGCGGCGGACTTCCAGGCGTAGAGTAGGGGATAAGTAGACCTGGATCCACTCTTGAAGCCATGCCGGGATGAATTTTACCAATGCCTCCATGGAGTATGAGTCCCCGACCTTCCGTCAGTTTAAAATATTATAACTTAACTATCTATGCAATGCAAGTGGCCTCTTTGGAAGCTGAGAAGGGCAGAAGACAACTGCTTGCCTCGGGGGGACATTTTTCAACTTGAGGGCGTGCGTGTTGACAAGTGTGGCAATTCTTCCTATAATGGAGAAGTGGGAATTGGATATCCTCATGGGCGTTATCTCCTATATTTGATTCCCCGCCAACCTGCTGAGGAGGTGCTACCGACACAATTGATCTTCTGGAACTGCTTTTGCGTGAATGCTGCAGTCGCTTGAGCAAGGGGATCCCTGTGAGACCCACACCGTTCAATCACCTTAAAGGAGTCAGACATGAATGAGATTTTGACCGATCAGCAGATGAGTATCGAAGCGCTCGAGAATTTGTTCAGAGCCGCGTTTTTGCAAGTGGAGCGTGACAAGGACGGGGATCTCCTGGTGCGTGATGAGTCCGGCGTCAAGACCATCGTCAAGCTTGATCCTGACAAGAAGCTGGCTTCTTTCTTTGCCATCTGGGGATTAACGAACAACTTCAACGAGGCCGCCAAGCTGAAGTTCGTGAACGACCTGAACAACGATCTGATCATGGTCCGCTTTTCGCTGCCCCGTACCGACATCCTCTGGTGCGATTACCAGTTCCTGTATGAGGGTGGGGTGGTGCCGTTTCAAGTCGTCGTCACCTACCGGCGCTTTGTCAGCGTGTGCCGCAGCGCCGTGCAGAAGGCGCCTGCCGGCCTGATCAGCTAGCCAGCACGCAAGGGTGGGGATACAACGTCGTTCGGGGGTGGCCTGCGCCACCCCCGAACGTTTTTTAGCCGTGCGTTGGCGCGTGGCCGCTCTGGCTCATTCGGCGTATTTCAGCGTGAGCCGATGTTGACGCATGCGGAAGTGCTGCATCCTCTGGAAAACTTTGGCTGCGTGGCCTTCGGCCACGTCCACGAAGGTATGGCGCTCTTGAATGTCAATGGCGCCGATGGCGCGGCCGGGAATGTCGGCCTCGCCGGCGATCGCGCCGACAATATCGCGGGGCTGAATTCCCTGGGCCTTGCCGGCGTTAACGACGAAGCGCACCATGCCCTTCTCATGCCCGCGCCGCCGGGAGGAATCGGGAACCGGCGTCTTTGAGGGACGTCCTTCCCGCATCGGCGTGCCTCGCGACTGTGAGGGCAGGTGGAGCGGAATCTCGTGGACGGCCTCGATGGGACGCTGCTGCTCCTGCGCCCGCACCAGCTGGACGGCGGCGGCGGCGATCTCCTCCGGCGTGTGCCCGAGCGCGCACAAACGGCGCACCGTCTCCCGCGCGGCGTCGTCTCCCTGCGTCATCGCCGTCTCGATCTGCTGCACGAAAAGCGTTTCGCGGTGAGCGAGGACCTCCTCGGCGGTGGGCAATTGGGCGCGGCGGATGGGTTGCAGCGTGTACGCCTCGATGCGCCGTAGTCCTGGCTTCTCACGGGGCGTGAGCAGGCTGATGGCAATCCCGGTCCGCCCGGCGCGCCCCGTCCGCCCAATGCGGTGAACGTAGGCTTCAGCGTCGAAGGGTAGATCGAAATTGATGACGTGCGAGATGCCTTCGATGTCCAGGCCGCGCGCTGCCACATCGGTCGCCACGAGGAAGGTGAGCCGCCCCTGACGGAAGCGGTTGAGCACCGTCTCGCGCGCTGCCTGCGTGAGGTCGCCGTGCAGCGCCTCGGCTTGCACGCCGCGCGCTGCGAGGGCGTCGGCGACTTCGGCCGCGCGCACCTTCGTGCGGGTAAAGATCAGCGCTCCGGTGACGGGCTCCAGCTCCAGCAGCCGCATCAACGCGGCGAGTTTGTCTTCCTCGTACACCAGATAATAGCGTTGTTCGGTCTCCGCCACGGTAAGGCGCTCGGGATTGACGACGATCGTTTCTGGCGCGCGCATGTAGCGCTCGGCGAGCTGCCGCACTGGATCCGGCAAGGTGGCGGAAAACAGCGCCGTCTGGCGTTCGACCGGCGTCTCCTGCAGGATCGCCTCGATGTCCTCGATGAAACCCATGCTCAGCATCTCGTCCGCCTCGTCGAGCACCAGGTAGCGCACCGCGCTGAGATCCAGCACCCCGCGGTGGATCAGATCGAGCATCCGTCCCGGCGTGCCCACGACCACATCCACGCCGCGTTCCAGCCGGCTGATCTGCCGATCGTAGGATTGACCGCCGTAGATAGCGAGCACGCGCACCCCCCGCAGGCGTCCATATTCGTAGATGGCTTTGGAGACCTGCAACGCCAGCTCGCGAGTGGGGGTGAGGATCAATCCCTGGACGCCGTGCGCGTCGGCCTCGAGCCGGTGCAGCAGCGGCAGCGCAAAGGCGGCCGTCTTGCCGGTGCCGGTCTGCGCCTGCCCCAAAACATCGCGCCCGGCGAGCAGCGCGGGAATCGCCCGCTCCTGGATAGGAGTGGGAACTTCGTAGCCCAGGTCGGTCACCGCTTGCAACACCTGGGGGTGCAAATCGAACATGTCAAAATCGTTACTCATTGTGTCCTTTTGAATCCTTGCGCATTTCACAAAAAGAGACCCCACCAGGATTGGCAGGGCCTCACTTTACGACTGTTTTTTGTCTCCTTAAAGTGGCGCTCCAGCGCACCGGACGGGATTATACCACGGACGGCTGAAGTCGCAACCGGCGGCGTGACTTCAGGCGCCGGCGCGCCATGGCAAGTGATCGAGATCGGCGTTGCCGCCGGAGAGGATGATCCCTACCCGCCGCTCGCGGAACAGCGCCGGGTGCTCGAACAGCGCGGCGACGGGCACCGCCGCCGAAGGCTCGATGACGAGTTTCATCCGCTCCCAGATCAGGCGCATCGTGGCGATAATGCCCGCTTCGCTCACGGTGACGATCTCGCTCACATGCCGGCGGATGAGGGGGAAGGTGAGGTCGCCGAGGAACGTGCGCAAGCCATCGGCGACGGTCGGCGCGTTGGTCGGTGGATAGAGGACCCCCTCGTGGAAGGAGCGCGCGGCGTCGTCCACTGCTTCCGGCTCGGCGGCGATGACGCGGACCTGCGGGGCGCGTCCCGCCGCAGCCAGCGCCGTCCCAGCGAGCAAGCCTCCGCCGCCGACGGGCGTCATCACCATGTCGAGGGTGGGGACTTCTTCCAGCAGCTCCAGGGCCGCCGTCCCCTGGCCGGCGATGACGTGAAAGTTGTTGGAGGGGTGGATGAAGACGGCGCCGGTCTCCGCGAGCACCGCCTCGAGGCGCTGTTCCCGATCCAACGCCTGGGTCCCGGCCCAGACGATGCGCGCGCCGTAGGCGCGGACTGCCGCGACTTTCACCGCCGGGGCGTCTTCGGGCATGACGACAATGGCGGGAATGCCGCGCAATCCTGCCGCATAGGCGACGGCCTGCGCGTGATTGCCGGAGGAATGTGTGGCGACCCCCCGTGCGGCCTCCGTTTCCGTAAGGGCCAGGATTGCGTTACACGCTCCCCGCGCTTTGAAGGCCCCGACGCGCTGGAAGTTCTCCGCCTTGAAGAAAATCTCTGCGCCGGTCATGGCATTCAGCGTGCGGGAGGTCAGCACCGGCGTGCGATGCACGGAAGCTCGAATGCGTTCGGCGGCTTCGAGCACATCTTTGAAGGCAGGAAGGGTTTGCATATGGGCTCCATTGTAACCGCAACTGCCTGAAGGCCAAGCGGGCGTGCTCCTTCCCAATTCCCTCTTGACAAAATTACGAAAGTGCATTACAATATTACACGTAATTCAATAACAATTCTCGGGGCATACTTACGGGAGGTGGAACATGGAAGAGGAAATCAAGCAGGGCTCTGGCAGTGGGGCTGAGCCGGGAACGTTGCCGGAGGGGACGGCTTCTGAAGCGGAGGAGTCGAAGAAGGGCGGCTCGCGTTCCTCAAGCGCCAGCTTCATGAGCGCTTTGGAGAAGAGCATGGAGTCCTTGAGCAAGACCCTGGCGACGGCCCTGGAAGATCGCGCCAACGTGGTGATGGTGCGGATCAATGACGATGCGCTGCGGCATCTCGACATGCTCGTCGAGGCCGAGGTGACCAAGAGCCGCAGTGAAAGCGCCGCTTTCCTCATCAGTGAGGGCATTCGCGCCAATGAGGCGTTTTTCGCCAGGATCGAGGAAATCACCCGGCAGATTGCCGAACTGCGCGAGCAGCTGCGGCAGACGATGGTAACCAACGAGTAGGTTTAGGAAAGGAGAAGAGGACGATGACGGATGAAACAACGGTGGAAACGACGGTGACGGCTTCCGAAACTTCTGGAGGGGCGACGAGCGGCGAGGCCTGGCGTCAGGTGGTAGACAGCACGGTGACGCTGCTTGAGAACCTCGGCGAGGCGCTGGTGAAGAGCGCGCAGGACCTCTCGCAACTCATGGTGGTGCATGTGGACGACACGACGCGCGAACATCTCGACATGCTCGTGGAGGCGGAGGTGGTGAAGACGCGCCGCGAGGGGGCGACCTACCTGCTCCAGGCGGGGATTCAGGCCAAGAGTGACGCCTTTGCCCGCATCGCGGCTGCCCGTGAGCGCATCTCCGCGCTGCGTGCGCAGCTCCGCGAGGGCGCTCAAAACATCCGCACGGCGTAATTGCGTTTCGGCCACGGACTCCAGACGCAAGACCGCTGCCGGTCGTCTGGGTCCGTGGCCGCTTTTTATTCCGGTGATTTTCTTTGCGGCGAAAATAAATCTGACCGCTGACGGCGCGCTTCAGCGCGGCTGCCGGTGTCAGGCCGGGGATTCCATCCTCCGCCAACGCACTTGAATGCCCCGCCCCGGAATGAATTCCGGGTCTGCTACGTCAAGCCCGCTGAAGCAGGCCCCCTCCAGACGGCGCGCTTCAGCGCGGCTGCTTATGACAGGCTGGGGATTTCATCCCCAGCCTACATGGAAGCAGAAGCCGCAAAAATGTCGCGCAGGGCCGGATACAGGCTGCGGTAGAGGGGATAGGTGCGGCGATATACCTTCACCTGCGCCGCGAGAGGGGTGACGCTGCCGGTGATCTGGATGGCGGCGTTACAGGCGGCAGGCACGTCGGGCCACTGACCCACCCCCACCGCGGCCAACAAGGCTGCGCCGTAGGCCGCTCCCTCGGTGGTGTTGACGGTGACCAGCTCGGTCTCCAGCACCGAGGCGAGGATCTGTCGCCAAAGGGGGCTTTTCGTCCCGCCGCCGGAAGCGCGCACTTGCCGGATCTCCCCCAGGCCCGCTTCCTGGATCAGGGTGAAGCTGTCCTTCAGGCCAAAAGAGACGCCCTCGATCAGCGCGCGCGTCAGATGGCCGCGCCCGTGACGGAGGGTCAGGCCGACCCAGGCGCCGCGCGCCAGGGGGTCAGGGTAGGGCGTGCGCTCGCCGGTGAGGTAGGGCAGGAATTGCAGCCCCTCGCTGCCGGCGGGAACCGTCGCCGCCTCGTCCAGCAGCCCGGCGAAGTCTTGCTGCGGCGCGAGGGCGTCCCGATACCATTGCAGGCTGCCCGCCGCTGAGAGCATCACCCCCATGAAATGCCACAGGCCGGGAACGGCGTGACAGAAGGCGTGCAGGCGACCTTGCGGCTCGATAAGGGCGGCGGGTGTGGTGGCGAAGACGACGCCGCTCGTGCCGACGGTGAGCGCTACGACCCCCGGTTCCACAGCGCCGACGCCGACCGCCTGCGCGGCCTGATCGCCGCCGCCAGCTACCACCGGCGTGCCGACCCGCAGTCCCGTGAGCGCCGCGGCTTCCGCCGTCACCGCGCCGGTGATCTGTGGGCCTTCAAAGGTGGGCGGCAGCCAATCAGCCGGAATCCCCAGGAGCTCCAATACGGCGGCGGACCAGGTGCGCTGTTTCAAATCGAACAGCACTGTGCCGGCCCCGTCGGCTTTGTCCATCGCGTAGACGCTGGTCAGGCGGTAGCGGACGTAATCCTTGGGCAGCAGCACATGCCGCGCCCGCGCGTAGACTCCGGGCTCGTTTTGCTGCACCCACAGGATCTTGGGCGCAGTGAAGCCGGTGAGCGCCACGTTGCCGGTGATCTGGATGAAGCGCTCGCGGCCGACGCGGCGGTGAATTTCATCGCATTGCGCCTGGGTGCGCTGGTCGTTCCACAGGATGGCCGGACGCAGGACTTCGCCCGCCGCATCGAGCAGCACCAGCCCGTGCATCTGCCCGGTCAGCCCAATGGCGGCGATGTCCGCGCCGCTGACGCCGCTTTCGACCAGCGCCTGGCGGATAGCGTTCGACGCTGCCTGCCACCATTCGCGCGGATCCTGTTCGGACCACAGGGGATGGGGAGTCTGGAGGGTGTGCGGGCTGACGGCTGCTGCTACGACGTCCCCGCGCGCGTTGATCAGCAGCGCCTTGCTGCCAGTCGTCGAAATGTCGAGTCCCAGGAAATACTTCATGGTTGCCTCCGTTCTGGGAGGGAGCCGGAACGTTCGCTTTCTACCGGGCAGAAGAAGACGCGCTGCGCCACGCTCATGCGCTCCGGCCCGACAATCTCGAAGTCGCCGCGCAGCCGGATGTCCCCGGCGGAGCTGCCCACCAGCACCTCGATGCGGCCGGGCTCCAGGACGAGCTCGAAGTCGTGAGTGTAGAACGCCAGCTGGTTCACCGGCAAGTGGAAGGTGACGCGCCGGCGTTCGCCGGGTTCGAGCGTCAGGCGCAGATAGCCTTTGAGTTCCTGGACGGGGCGCGGCACGCTGGCGAATTCATCCCGCACGTAGAGCTGTACGACCTCATCGCCGCGCCGGGAGCCGGTGTTGCTCACCGTCAGGCTGATGGCGACTGTGCCGTCTACCGTCGCCTGAGCGGGCGTGAGGCGCAGCTCCTCATACGCGAAGGTGGTGTAACTCAGGCCGTGCCCGAAGGGATAGAGCGGCTTCACGGATTCGTCCGTGTAGTCGCCGTACCAGTTGGAGCGCCCGGCGGAAGGTTTGTGGTTGTAGTGGATGGGAAGCTGGCCGACCGCGCGCGGGAAGGTGAGGGGAAGTTTGCCGCCGGGAGCGATCAGGCCCAACAACGCTTCGGCGATGGCGACGCCGCCTTCCTCGCCGGGAAGCCACGCTTCGAGGATAGCGTTGGCGCGTGCGGCCAGCTCCGTGATGGCGTAGGGGCGCCCGGTGACGAGGACGACGACGACGGGTTTGCCGGTCGCCAGGATAGCCTGCGCCAGGTCGTTCTGCACGCCGGGCAGTTGCAGGGAGGCGCAATCGCGCGTCTCGCCGGTCGTGCAATGGGGCAGCAGGCCGGAGCGATCGCCCAACACCAGCACCACGGCGTCCGCCTGCTCAGCGAGGCGCACCGCTCCCACAAAGCCGCTGCGATCCGGGTCCAGATTATCACACCCGCGCGCGTAGAGCACCTGCGTGGTCGGAGTGAGCAAGGCGCGCAGTCCCTCCAGCACGGTGGGGATGGGCGGCCGTGTGAGCGGATTCACCGGCGCGGTGGGGGCCCCCTCAAACTGGACGGCAGCCAGCTCGCGCTGCGAGGCGTAGGCGTAATCGCCTAGCAGATTCCGTCCGCTGTGGGCATTGGGGCCGATGACTGCCAGCGTCTTCAGGGGGTGTTCGAGCGGCAGCACGCCGTCGTTTTTCAACAGCACCAGGCTTTTTCGAGCGATTTCGCGCGCCAACGCGCGATTTTCCGGCGCGGCGAAGATTTCCGTGACGTGTCCTTCCTCCACGTAGGGAGCGTCGAAGAGGCCGAGCTCGAATTTCAGCTGCAGGTGACGCCGCACGGCTTGTTGGATGGCCTCGAGCTCCAGTTCGCCGGCTTCCAGTGCCTGACGGAGCAGGTCGCCGTAGCAGACGGTGGTGGGGAGCTCCACCTCGATGCCGGCTTGCAGCGCCAGCACGGCGGCGCGGCGCAGGTCGGGCGCCAGCCGATGATAGGTGTGCAGCATGAGGATGGCCTCGTAGTCGGAGACGATCAGCCCCTCGAAGCCCAGCTCCTCGCGCAGCAGCCCGGTGAGGAGCTGGCGTGACGCCGCGACGACTTCGCCATCCAGCTCGGGATAGGAATTCATGAGGGTGGCCAGATGAGCGTCGCGGATGGCGGCCTGGAAGGGGGCGAGGAAGAGATCGTGCAGCTCATACTGTCCCAAATGTACGGGGGCGCAGTTGAGTCCACCCTCCGAGGCGCTGTGCCCGATGAAGTGTTTGCCGGTCGCCAGCACGCCGCCGGTGAGGGCGTTGCCTTGGAGCCCCTGCACGTAGGCCACGCCGAAGTGCGCTACGAGGGTGGGATCCTCGCCGAAGGTTTCCTCGAGGCGGCCCCAACGCGGGTCCCAGGCCAGGTCGAGCACGGGCGCGAGGGCCTGGCGTGCGCCGATGGCGAGCAGCTGGCGGCGGATGGCCGTCGTCATGGCCTCGGCCAGGGCGGGCTCGAAGGTGCTGGCCAGGCCGATGGGCTGGGGGAATTGGGTCCCCTCGCGCACCATGGCGCCGCAACAGGTCTCCTCGTGGAAGATAGCGGGAATGCCCAGGCGCGTTTGTTCGACAAGATAGCGTTGCAGGGCGTTGGTGGCTTTTGCGATCTCTGCCGGGGGCAACGTGGAGTTGCCCCCGGGGCGGGTGATCTGGCCGATTCCCTGATGCAGGTGGCGTTGCATCAGGGCGGGATCCAGGACGCCGTCGGTCTGCAATTCATGCATCCAGCAGGAGCCCAGCTGCGCCAGTTGTTCCTCCAGCGTCATGCGGGCCAGGAGAGCGTCTACGCGGTGGTGGAGTGCTCCAGCCATGAGAGCCACCTAGCGCACGCCGAGCAGCAGGTCAATCGTCAGCTGATCCAGGCGCTCGTAGTGCAGGCCGCGGCCGGCGAGGGCCCTACGGTCAAAGGGCTGGGCTTTGAGAGCGGCAGCTTTTTCGGGCGTGTACGCGCCGCAGAGGGGCGCGAGGGCGCCGTCATCGGCATTGATTTCGGCCAGCAACGCCTGGATTTCTGGATCGGCGTTGAAGCGGGCGGCCTTCTCCTTCAGGATGAGGTAGGTGCGCATACAGCCGCGCGCGAAGTCCTTCACGCCTTCCAGGTCCTCGGTGCGGTAGGCGTGCGCGTCGAAGTGCCGCGAGCCGGTGTAACCGACGTCCTCCAGGAATTTGACGAGGTAGAAGGCGGCTTTGATGTCGCGGGAGCCGAAGCGCAGGTCCTGGTCGTAGCGCCCCGGATACTGGTCGTTCAGGTCAATGTGGAAGAGTTTGCCTGCTTCCCAGGCCTGCGCCACGCCGTGCAGGAAGTTGAGGCCCGCCATGTGCTCGTGCGCCACTTCGGGGTTGACGCCGACCATTTCCGGGTGATCCAGCGTCTCGATGAAGGCCAGCATGTGCCCGGTGGTGGGGGTGTAGATGTCGCCGCGCGGCTCGTTGGGCTTGGCCTCGAGCGCGAATTTGAGGTCATAGCCCTGGTCGAGGACGTATTCGCAGAAGAAGTTCAGGGCCTCGCGGGTGCGTTTGAGGGCCTCGACGGGGCTTTTGGCGGAATCCGTCTCGACGCCCTCGCGTCCGCCCCAGAAGACGTAGACTTTCGCGCCGAATTCGATGCCCAGGTCAATGGCGCGCAGGGTTTTCTGGATGGCGTAGGCGCGGACGCGGGGGTCGTTGCTGGTAAATGCGCCATCTTTGAAGACCGGGTCATAGAACAGGTTGGTGGTGGCCATCGGCACGACGAGGCCCGTATCGGCCAGCGCCTGGCGGAACTCGCGCTTGATGGCTGCAGCTTCGGCGGGGGTCGCGTCAATGGGGATCAGGTCATTATCGTGGAAGTTGACGCCGTAAGCGCCGACCTCGCCGAGGAGGTACACCAGTTCGGCGGGGGTGCGGGAGGGCCGAACCGGCGCGCCAAAGGGGTCCGCGCCGCGCGAACCCACGGTCCACAGGCCAAAAGTAAACTTGTGTTCGGGTCTTGGGGTATAGTCAGACATGGGAAACTCCTTTATTGAGATAAATGTTGTGATTACTGTGCCAGCTCTACCTTGCCGGCTCCGTGCCGGCGGCAGAATTCAGAGCGTCAGGGTCAGCGCGCAGGGCCCTTTCTGATCCAGCGTGAAAGGGAGCGTCTGCGAGCCGAGGCGCAGCTCATAGTCACCCAGGAAACCAGTGAAGGCGACCTGCCCTTGCGCGTCGGTCGTCATCGTCGTAGGCGGCAGCCACCATTCGCCTTTGATCAACGCCAGCAGCGCCTCGTAGGCGGGTTTGGGCGATTGGTCACGCCGCAATAGCCCGGCGGGGGCGTTCAGCCAGCCGCCATCGGTGAGATCCCACCAGGTGATGGCCTGCACCGCCGGATGGGCGAAGAGGGTTTTGTAATGTAAGACGGCTTCTTCTGCCTGGCGTTGCTCTCCTTCGGGGGTGCTGGGCCATTCCTTTGCCTGATAGTCGTTCAAATCCACGATTTCCGGCGGCATGAGCTCGCCGGAGAGGATCGTGGTCTCGGTGAAGGCCAGGGGCAGGTTGAAGCGCTCGAAAGCCGTGAGCACCTTGAGGGTGCGCTCGACGCCCCAATAGCCCTGATGCATGTGTGACTGGATGCCGATCATATCAATGTCAACACCTGCTGCCAGGCAACCTTCTACCAAAATATCGAACGCTGGGGAGACATCGAAATCGTTTAGCAACAGCGTGGCCTGAGGATTGGCGGCGCGCGCGGCCTCGAACATCGCGCGGATGAGGCCGATGCGTCCCAGCTTTTGACACAGGCGGGTGATGCCATTGTCGTAGCGATCGAAGATGGGCATGATCACTGCTTCGTTGACTACATCCCACTGATTAACCAGGCCTGCGAAGATCGAGACCTCACGGCGGATGCGGTCCAGCTGCGCTTGAAGGATCTCGTCGGTGTCCAGTGGCAGCAACCAATCCGGCGCGAGGGTGTGCCAGCACAGGGGATGCCCTTTGACGGTACAGCCGTGCTCATTATACCAATTTGCCAGATTGCGCAAACGTTCCACCTGAGGCCGGCCGCGTTCCGGCTCGAAGCGCGCCCAATAAAACGGCAGGGTGGCCTGATTGAACAGGCGCAGAAAAGCCTCGTTGCGGCGTTCGGCCAGCTCTCGCGCCGGCCCTGTCAATTCGCCGTTGACCAGCGCGAGGGTCTCCTCGCCCCAATTGGCGCCGAAGAGGAATTTGTGGCGCAGTTGTTGGAGGCGGAGCTCTTGGCCGACGATGGGCGCGCTGGCATAAGTCAGGGTGAGGGTCGCGGTCGCGGTGCGGTGTTGTCGGATGGCCGAATCAAGCGTGCTCATAAAGGCTCCTTCGAAAATGGCCCCGAATGAACCCGAATTTCACGAATAAGATTAGAAATTCCTTGCCCCGGGGCTGCTACGCCCTCAAACAACGCGCTTCAGCGCGGTGGGCTCGTGTCGAACCGGTGAGCCGTCGCCGTCGCTGCTCACGCCTCACATTTTCAGCCTTGGATGATGTGCGCCAGCACCTGGCGTCTCCTCGGAAAATAGGCGAGTCAGCGAAAAGGTGAAAAGGCGAGTCATTTATGTTCGCACGTTCCTACGTCCCATATTCGATGGTTTAGGGCAGATATATGCGGAAATTCCCGCTCACCTGCAGCAGCGCCAGCATCGTGAGCAGGCCGTCATAGTAGCGATAGGTTCCGGTGGGAAGCGGCAGCTCCCAGAGGGCCTGGACAAATGGCTTTCCGATCTGCGGATCGGCGGCGAGGGCGGCCACGGCATTCGTCGCGATCAGCCCCGACGAGCGGTGTCCCACAAGGGGCTGGCCGTCGAGGGTGTACTCGGCCTTGTAGGCATCCAGTCCCTGCGCGGCGAAGAAGCTGAGCAGGCGATTGGCCTCTTCCCGATGCCACTCATCGGGCCGGAACCAGGCATAATCCACGCCAATGTTGGCGCCCACGCGGAAGGCATCGTAGCGGAACTGGCCATGATCGGCGTCGTTATAGGGTGTGCCGTCGAAATAGGAATAGTCGGGCGCCAGTCCTGTTTGAGGGTGAACCGCCGTCTTGAGGTAGGCGCGGCTTGCAGTCGCGGCTTCAGCCCAGAAGGCGTTGTCTTTGTCGGCCCAGCGCGCCCAGAGTTCGTAGTAGTGAGGCATGTGGTACGAGGGGTCGGTGAACGAGGAGTTCTTCCCCAACATCGGCACGAAGACGACCAGTTGGGTCTGGGGGTCGAAGAGGTTGGTGGCGATGCTGCCGCCCAACTGCTCGGCGTGAAGGGCAACATCGAGGATGGATTGGGCCTCGGCCCGGTAATTGGTGATGCCCTCGCCGCTTCCCCACCGCGCGTCAGCGAAAATCAGTGCGGTGATGAACCACACTTCGCCATCCGAGGCGGGGTTAGCGTGAAGCTGCGTCCCATCGGGCTTGCAGTGCCAGGCGAAATAGCCTTTGTAGCCTCCTTCGGTCTGGTACATGTAGGTCTTGGCCCATTTCCAGAGGCGGTCGAATTCTTCCTTCTTATCCAGCTGCACGGCGATCATCATGCCGTAGGACATGCCCTCGCTACGCACATCGTCATTGCCGGTGTCAAGAATGTAAGCCATGTCATCGCCCACCGGATAGTAGACGCGCTCGCGGTAATCGTCGCCATAGAAGAGCTGTTGGAAGGCGGCCTCGATTTTCGCCTGGATTTCGGCGTCGGATTGGCCCAAATATTCGGCGAACAGGTTGCGGTACACGCCGCTTTCGCTGGCGGGCGTGAAATTGATGGGGATGCTGACAGGCTGGTCGCCGGAGGTCGGCCCGGCGCAGGCGGAGAGCAGCATGCAGAGCGCCGTAGCGAGCATCCAATATTGCCGTGAATGGGACATGGCTGAATTTCCTCGTGCTAGCCTTTGAGTGCCCCAGCCGTGAGACCGGAGACGATCTGCCGTTCCGCAAAGAGGTAGAAGATGAGCGTCGGCACGGCGGAGAGAGTCACGAATGCCGCTACCAGCGCCAGATCCTGGCCATATTGACCCTGGAATTGCATTGTGCCCAGGGGCAGCGTCCACAGCACATCTTTGTCTATAAACACCAACGGCGTGAGGAGGTCATTCCAGCTGGCAATCATCGTCAGCGCGCCGACGGCTGAGAGGGCCGGACGCGCCAGCGGCAGCAGAATGCGCCAGAAAAAGTCGAAGGCATTGCAGCCGTCAATGTACGCGGCATCCTGCAATTCTGTCGGAATGGCCTGGAAGAAGCCATGCAAAATCATGATGTTCCCCGAAATCTGGAATGCCGTCTGCACGAGGATGACTGCCAGGTGGGTGTTGGTCAGCTGCATCTCACGGATGACGAGAAATACGGGCATGATCGCCACGGTGATGGGGAACATCAGCCCCAGGGTCAGAAAGTTGAAGAGCAGGTTCTTGCCCTTGAAGTTCAGTCGCGCGAACACAAAAGCCGCCAGACTGCAGATCGCCAGGACGCTCAGGGTGGTGCTGACCATCACCAAGAGGCTGTTCCGCAGCATGGTCCAAAAGGAGGATTGCGACAAGATCTTGCCGAAATTTTCCCAGTGAGGAGGGTTGGGGATGGTGTAAGGCAGGGAGTACATCTCCCCGCGTGTCTTGAGTGCGCCAAAGACCAGAATCACGATGGGGACCAGCACGATGAGGGTGAAGATCACGAGCACCAGGTATTGAAGCCCTCGTGATAGGGTGCGTTTGAGTACGGCGCGGCGATGTTGGGCTGTGACTGTCATCGTTCCTGCCTCCTAATAAGTTCCCAGGTAATCTGGCGGACGCACCAGTTTGAGGTAGACGATCGAGAAAATCAGGCAGATGAGCAGCATGACCAACGCCACGGCGGAGCCATATCCCAGCCAGAAGCGCACAAAACCGTAGCGATACATGTAGGTCGCCATGACTTCGGTGGCGTTGACCGGGCCGCCTTTGGTCATGATCCACACCAGGTTGAACTGGGTGAGCGCGCCGACCACCGAGAGATACACAGAGGTGCGGATGGTGCCGCTGAGGAGCGGGATGGTGACGTTCTTGATGATCTGCCAGCTGTTCGCGCCGTCAATGCGGGCGGCTTCTTCCAGCTCTTTGGGGATGTTTTGCAGCCCGGCCATGAAGAGCAGCATGTGCAGCCCAAAATACTTCCATGTCAGGACGACGAAGATACAGGGGAGGGCCTGGTTGATGTTGCCCAAGAAGGTCTGCGGTTGCAGGCCGATGAGCACTAACAGGGCATTGATGAAACCGCGTTCCGGATCGGGATTGAAGAGACCCAGCCAAATGATGCCGGTAATCACTTCGGAGAGCACATACGGCATGAAGAAGATGGTGCGGAAGAAGACCCGTCCGGGCAGCTCGCGTCCCACCATGATTGCCAGCGCCAGGGAGAGCGGCAGTTGCAGCGTGAGGGACAGCACGACGATTAAGAGGCCGTTCTTCACGGCAGTCATGAAGATCTTGTCGCTCAGAATGCGTTTGAAGTTCTCCAGGCCCACGTATTTCACGGCGGGACCCAGGCCGTTCCAATCAAACTGGCTGAAGTAAACTGAGCGTACAATGGGGTAGATCAGGAACACCGTGAACAGCGCGAGCGCCGGCAACAAGAACAAGATGATCGTCAGCCGATTCTGACCTTTGCGCGACGTTTGTCGTTTTTCGCCCCCTGATTTCAAGGCGTGTCTGGCAATCGGAATGTCCATGAAGCCTCCTTCGAAAATGGCCCCGAATGAACACGAATTTCACGAATAAGATTAGAAATTCCTTGCCCCGGCGCTGCTACGCCTTCAAACAACGCGCTTCAGCGCGGTTGGCTCGTGTCAGGTTGGGGATTCTATCCCCAGCCGCAGCTGTGAGCTGTTGCAGCCTCTGCTCACGACTCACATTCTAAAAAACGCAAGATTTCCTGGTGATTGCTGAAGATTTAGAATCAACTTTTTCCCCCTATCCCCTGGCCCCTTCCCCCCGCGCTGCGCGGGGGGAAGGGGAACTTTTTTTGTGGGGTTTTGCAGGCGGGCGTAGCCCGCCTGCAAAACCCCCTTATTTTTTCTTCCCTCCCCAACGGCGCAACCCCACCGTTGGGGAGGGGGCAAAAGCTGCAGCTTACAAAGGTTCAGCCATCGCCGTCGAGCTACCTGATGCCAGGCTGAACAATGATCGCACATTTTCATTCTTGAATGATGTGCGCCAGCACCTGGCGTCTCCTTCGAAAATGGCCCCGAATGAACACGAATTTCACGAATAAGATTAGAAATTCCTGGCCCCCGGGGCTGCTACGTCCTCAAACACCGCGCTTCAACGCGGGCGACTTGTGTCAGGCTGGGGATGGAATCCCCAGCCAGGCTGCAGGTTCGGTCATACCCCTCAGAGTCTTGACGCGGACGGGGATTGGGCGTGATGACCCAATCCCCGCCACGACGTACACCCGCTTACTGCAGCTCTTGCTTGGCTGAATCTTCGATGGTTTGCGCGGCCTGCTCCGGCGTTAGCGTCCCGGCGAAGAGACCCTGCACCGCGTCATTCACAACCGAACCCAATGCGGGGGTCAGCGCCTGGTCGTAGTACAGCTGGAAGTACTTCGCCTTGGCGAGCGATTGCTGAATCTGGATCATCAGGGGATCCTTCAGGCCCGCCTCGCCGCCCTTGACCACCGGGATGCAGAAGCCGACCTCGGCGCACTGCACCTGGGATTCGGCGCGCGTCAGGTATTTGACGAAGTCCACGGCTTCGGCAGGCGCGTTCTTGCCGAGGGCGAAACCGTTGCCGCCGCCGACGGCGTCATTCGGGTCGCCCTTGCCGCCCTCGACCATGGGGAAGGGAAACCACCCGAGGTTCTCGCCCAATCCCTTGCCATCGGGGCTGTTGTCGGCGAATGCGCCGGGCGCCCATTGCCCCATCAGGTCCATGGCCGCCTTGCCGTTGCCAATGATGGTCGCCTCATCTCCCCACGTCGCCCCCAGGAAGCCTTCCTGGAACGGCTCGAGCGCGATGAGCTCCTGGAGCTTCTTGCCGGCCTCGATGAAAGCCGGATCCGTGAATGCCCCGGTGCGGTCAGCCGCAGCGGCGAAAGCGGACTCGCCGCCGATGCGCGTTGCCAGGTACTCCCACCAGAAGGCGGCCGGCCACTTATCGCCGGCGCCGACAGCGATCGGTGTGATGCCGGCGGCCTTGAGCTTCTTGACGACATCGAGCAGCTCAGTCCAGGTGGTCGGCGGGTTGGTAATGCCGGCCTGGGCGAAGAGGGCCTTGTTGTACCACATGCCCACCATCCCCATGTCCCACGGCACGCCGTAGTTCTTGCCCTGGTATGCATAGACGCCCAATGCGCCGGGGGCGAAGGTGTTGCGCCAGGCGCCGCCATCGGCATCCAGGTCCGCAGTGATGTCCTTGAGCAAGCCGGCCTCGGCGTATTGATTCATCGTTCCGCCGCCCCAGCTCTGGAAAATGTCGGGCGGACTGCCGGACTGCATGACGGTGGTCAGCTTGGTCTTGAAAGCTTCGTTTTCCAGCACCGTGATCTCAATGGTGACGTTTGGATGCGCCGCCATATACTCATCGGCGAGCTTCTGCCAGACGGCCTTTTGATTTTCGGCAGTGGTGATGTGCCACCAGGTGATGGTGACTTTTTCGCCGCCGGATGCTGCAGGGGTTTGAGTCCCCTCGGTGCCGCAGCCCGCGAGCACGGTCGCGGCAATCATGACCAGCGCCAGCAAACGAAAGAATGTGTGTTTCATGGGGTCCTCCTTCTTCAAACAGGTAATTTAGTGGATACTACAGCTTCGAATTCGAGACGGTCGGATCTAGCGGTTAATTGGTTGGGCCTGGGATCACCTCCTTATAGCTCATTCATGGAGGGGATGTCGTTGTGGCGTTGTTGCGCTGCGAACAACACGAATCACGGAGGATGAGTTTCGTGGGCAGCTCGATGCGTTGTACCGGTCTTGCGGGATCTTCCAGCAGATCCAGCAGCATTTGGGTGGCCACGCGCCCCATTTTTTCCAGGGGTTGTTGGATCGTGGTCAGCGCCGGTCGCACCAGGGAGGCCTGCGGGATGTCGTCGAATCCTAATACCGAGACGTCATCGGGAATCCGCAGCCCACGATCACGGATGGCATCCATCACGCCCATGGCCATCACATCGTTGGAGGCAAAGATGGCGGTAGGAGGATGGGGCAGGTCGAGCAGGACCTGTGCGCCGGTGAAGCCATCGGGTTGGAAGAAAGTGCCCTCGTAGATCAGTTCGTCGGCGGCGGGGAGGTGATGGGTGCGCAGCGCCGCGCGATACCCCGCCAGCCGGTCCTGGGCGCAACCGAGATCCATCGAGCCGGTGATGAAGCCGATGCGCCGGTGCCCCAGTTTGATGAGATGCTCGGTGGCGTCGAACGCGCCCTGCCAGTTGGTCGCCCCTACTGCCGGACAATCCTTGCCCGTGCCTTGATGGTCAATGAGCACGAAGGGGAAATTGCGCTGCGTCAGCGTGCCGACATAATCCGCCGGATTGCGCGGCAACACCAGCAACAACCCATCCACCATGCCATGCGCCAGATTGGCGACGTAGTTCGCTTCCTTGCTGGCGGTGCGGTGGGTGGTGTAGAGGATGAGGTCCAGCCCCTGCAACGTCAATTCGGCATCTATGCCGCGAATGATTTCGCCGATGTAACCCGTGCCCAAATCCGGGACGAGAAGGCCGATGGCGTTGGTTTTGCCTCCTGCCAGGCTACGCGCCTGCCGGTTGGCTACAAACCCCAATTTCTCCATGGCCTGGAGCACGCGTTCGCGGGTCTCTGGTTTGACGTGAACGTCATTGTTGATCACGCGCGAGACGGTGCCGAAGGACACCCCGGCTTCGGTTGCGACATCGAAAATGGTGATTTTGCGATCAGGCCCCATAATATCCTTGTAAGCGTTTACATGAAAATTCATTTTTTAGGCCTGTCGGATTAGGAACAGGCCTGTAGCAGTTGGACATCGAACGTGAAATTATCCCGTATTACCCCCCATAAAAATGGCCGCTGTAAAGCTCATGGTGGAACGACGCTTTTGCAGGGCCGGAGTCGTCGTTGAAGGCGTTTTTGTGCTAATTAATATTGCGTAACCCATGCGTCCTGCAATTTTAGAGTGATTTTTGGGACGACCAGGCGATTTTGCAGTCATCCCCGGCGGCGTGATTCCTTGCAATGGCAGGATTATCAGTAGTTGGTAAGGCGCCGCTGCCGGAGATGCGAAGCAGAATCCTTTGGGCTGAAGCCAGAGCTTCGGCAGCATGACTCTGGATTTGGAAGCGCTTACATGATTATTCTAACATGAGAAAATGAAATGTCAAGACCTTTCGACCGATTTGGGGTGAAATTCCCGGAAATTCGTGACGGCGCCCCCGTGTCAAATCAAAAGATAATCCGAGTGAACGACAATCGTTCTGTCAAAAGATAATCCGAGTCAAGTGTCCTGAATTTCTAAGCCGGTGTGAGTGAGTCGTCCTTCAGAGAAGACTCTGCGTCCCTCTGTGGGTCGGTGGTATTTTCGAGATAGGGGATGCCCAACGCCGTGCAGGCTGCCGGGAAATGCTCTGGATGAGCCAGAGTCTCGAAGACATTTTCGGGCTG
>Ga0209201_1000453_pt1 | contig 58419 bp, 47 predicted proteins | sample AD_UKC055_MetaG_FD_184411 | JGI IMG/M metagenome (GOLD analysis project Ga0209201, IMG submission 184411) | Active sludge microbial communities of municipal wastewater-treating anaerobic digesters from USA - AD_UKC055_MetaG (SPAdes) (version 2) | ecosystem: Engineered > Bioreactor > Anaerobic >...
TACACATTTTGGCCTACCAATAAGCGTTTCACACGCCTTAATTGGGGGGATGGTAGGTCCGGCGTGGTTTGCCTATGGGGCTAGTAGCGTTGTGGCTTCGGGAATACTCAATGTGGTTATCTTCATTTTTGTTTCACCCCTTATAGGTTTTGTTCTTGGATATCTTTTGATGATCCTGATTAAGCATATCCTCAAAAAGGTTAAACCTGCAAATGTGGACTCCTGGTTCAGGGCGCTTCAACTTTTATCGTCTGCCCTTTTCAGCCTTGGGCATGGTAGCAACGATGCACAAAAAACAATGGGTATTATTGCAGTCCTCCTTTTCAGCACGGGGTATCTCGGCTCCGAATTTTATGTTCCCGAATGGGTGGCTTTTTCATGTTACATCGCCATTGCGCTGGGCACATTAACTGGCGGTTGGAAGGTGATTAAAACGATGGGGGTTAACCTAACCGATCTTAAGCCGGTTCATGGCTTTGCTGCAGAAACCGCCGGTGCAATAACCCTTGGAATGTCTGCCTTTATGGGCATTCCCGTGAGCACAACCCACACAATTTCCGGCTCAATCATGGGAGTTGGGGTTACACGCAGGGTCTCGGCTGTCCGGTGGAAGGTGGCCCAAAACATCATAGGTGCTTGGATACTTACCATTCCAATGACGATGATCATTTCCGGATTGCTCTACCTGCTCATTCGGGTTTTCGTGTAACTGGCTCTTGAAAGTTTTTATGAAAGCTATTTTGGTTTGCTCATTTTCAAACCAATCATGTTTTATTGTACTACCCTAAGCTAGCCGTATGCTCTCCAGATTTGGAAGAAAACTGTTTGCAGTTTATGGCTAAAATATTTAGCTAAGCCTGGTTATAAATAGGCTAATGCAATTCTTGTAGAACATTTAAAGAATGGTTGTTTTTCACTTTACTTCCTAAACTACCCACCATATATCCATTGAGTAAGCTTGATGGTTTTACATTAAGTCTCCAATGCAGAAGGGAGTATTGAAAACCTTTCGCAATAGAGAGCAAATCTTAGGCTAAGCTCTTACATCGTTAAAAACTTATTTTTGTTATCCAGTTATGTTAATAGATAGATATAAAAATAAAAAAATGTGAATTTTAGTTAAATCATATACCCAAAAAATCTACTTTTGTGGTTGCAAAAAAAATGTGTTGGGTCTCCATCCTGAAATATTTAAGATTGATAGCAACTCAATTTACTATTTACTACTCGGATAAATTTGCTGAACAACCTCATACATTAATGGCATGAGCACTCAAATTTTAATTCCCTTTTTCATTACAGCCGTTTTTCTGGTGGCTGCCGGAATCACACTGGCCTACATGTTGTCGCCCAAATCGTTTAACCTGCAAAAACAAGAGCCCTACGAGTGTGGAATTCCCACGGTTGGGGTTACGTGGCTCCAGTTTAATGTTGGGTACTACACCTTTGCGCTGCTCTTCCTGATATTCGATGTGGAAACAGTTTTCCTGTTTCCCTGGGCAGTGGTAATGAAGCAAATAGGGTTGGTAGGTCTGGTTGAAATCCTGATATTCTTTTTTATCCTGGTGTTGGGTTTAGCCTACGCCTGGAAAAAACACGCTTTGGTATGGCAATAAAATCAATGAAGGAGTCTGATTTTAAGGATACCGATACCTTAGATCAGCAAATGCTCGAGGAGAATGGAATCTTTTTTACTACTGTTGACAGCATACTTAACTGGGGTCGGTCCAATTCAATATGGCCGCTCACCTTTGCCACCAGCTGTTGCGGAATCGAGATGATGGCCACGGCGGCAGCACGCCACGATTTTGCCCGCTTTGGCATTGAGGTTTACAGGGCATCGCCGCGTCAGGCCGACGTTATTGTGGTAGCCGGAACCATTGTCAACAAGATGGCACCGGTGCTCAGGCGCCTCTACGACCAGATGGCCGAACCCAAGTATGTTGTGGCCATGGGGGCATGTGCTGTTTCGGGAGGCCCATTCTTCTACAACTCATACCATGTGCTCAAGGGGGTCGATCATCTTATTCCTGTTGACGTGTACATACCCGGTTGCCCACCCAGGCCCGAGGCTTTTCTGTACGGCATCATGCAGCTCCAGCGGAAAATCAAGAAGGAGACCATAAAGAATAAGTACGCCAGGAAAAATGTTGCCAACAACTACGATGAGAAAAATCCTTTACCCGAAAAATAGCAAACCATGACCAACCAGCAGCTAGAGGAAGTAGTAAAACGCTTGGGTGTTGAAGCCGTAATATCGGAAGCACAGTTCCTTACCGTGGAGGTGCCGTTCGACAAGCTCTTTGATTTGGCCAGAAACCTTAAGGAAAACGAGCAAACCCAAATGGACTACCTAATCCTGATTACCGGCGTTGATTATGTGAGTAGCTTTGGATGCACCTACTTGCTTACCTCCACCACCCACAACCACTACATGGTTTTAAAAACGAGGAATATTGATAAGGCAAATCCCCGGGTCGATTCCGTTACCTCTCTCTGGCAAACAGCCGAGTACCATGAGCGTGAAATTTACGACCTGATGGGTATCACCTTCAATAATCATCCCGATATGCGCCGAATGTTCCTGGACGAAAGCTGGGTAGGGCACCCCCTCCGAAAGGATTATGTTGACGAAAGTAATATCATCGAAAGAAAATACTAGCTCAATGGCAGAAGAATTTGTACATCTTGCGGTTGCCGGTACCGAGGGGCAGGATTTGGAAATCAACATGGGTCCCCAGCATCCTTCAACCCATGGCGTTATGCGTTTTGTGGTCAAGCTGAAGGGCGAGGTTGTGGAATCCGTTCAGCCGCATTGCGGGTATATTCACAGGGGTATTGAGAAGATGTGCGAATCCCTTTCTTACCCCCAGATCATCCATCTGACCGATAGGATGGATTACCTTTCGGCCCACATCAACAACGAGGCGGTTTGCCTGGCTGTTGAAAAAGCTTTAAATATAGAGGTTTCAGACCGTATTAAGTACATCAGAACCATTATCGCCGAGCTTAACCGAATTGCCTCTCACCTGCTCTGGTGGTCGTCCATGTGTATGGATATGGGGGCGGTAACCCCCTACTTTTACGCATTTCGCGATAGGGAAAAAATTCTCGATATTTTTGAGGAAACCACCGGCGGCAGGTTGCTTTACAGCTACAACTGTCCGGGAGGTCTAATGAACGATATTCATCCCAACTTCCAGAAAAGAGTTAAGGAGTTTATTCCCTACTTCAGGAAAAGTTTCAAGGAGTACGACGAGCTGGTTACCGGGAACGTTATTTTTCAGAATCGAACTATGGGTATAGGGCTTCTGACCAGGGAGCAGGCTATTGCCTATGGTGTTACAGGCCCAGCTGGCCGTGGTTCGGGATTTGCCTGTGATGTGAGGAAGAGAGCTCCGTACAGCGCTTACGACAAGGTGCAGTTTAACGAGATCCTATACAACGAGGGCGATAGCTTTGCACGCTACAAGGTTAGAATGGATGAAATGCTGGAATCGTTGAAGATCATCGAGCAGCTTATTGATAATATCCCCGAGGGCAGCTACGTGGAAAAAATGAAGGCTGTTATAAAGCTTCCCGAAGGCGAGTACTTTCAGCAGGTTGAAACAGCCCGTGGCGAGCTCGTTGTGCACATTATCAGCGATGGCAACAAAACACCCTACCGGGTGAAGTTCCGTTCACCTTGCCTTTCAACCCTTTCGGTTATGGACCTCATTTCAAGAAATCAAAAAATTGCAGACCTAATTGCCATTGGCGGATCATTGGATTTGGTAATCCCTGATATCGACAGGTAAGGGCTTATGGGCAAACATTAACCATTCAGCACTAAACGCTAATACTATGCAGGGTGTTTTATATGATTTTACTGGGTTAATACAGAGTATTGATGCGGTATTTCGAGCAAGCATGTCCGATTTGTGGGCTACTGTGTTGGAATATGCCATTATCGGCATCATCTACCTGGTTATTTATGCGCTTATCGGGCTATTTTTGGTTTACGCCGAGCGTAAGGTTTGCGCCTTCATTCAGGTTCGCCTGGGTCCCAACAGGGTTGGCCCTAAGGGATTTTTCCAAACCATAGCCGACTTCATCAAGCTCCTTCTTAAGGAGAATATCAAGATAAAAAATGCTGATGGGGTGCTTTTTAACCTGGCGCCTTTCATTGTTATTGTTGCATCGTTCCTCACATTTGGCACAGTTCCCTTTGCAAAAGGGCTGCAGGGAATTGACCTGAACATTGGGGTGTTTTTTATTATGGCGGTTTCTTCGATGGGTGTGGTGGGAATTTTGCTGGGTGGATGGTCAAGCAATAGTAAGTACTCGCTGATTGGCGCCATGCGAAGCGGGGCTCAAATTGTTAGCTACGAGCTATCGGTGGGGCTCTCGCTGGTTACCATGGTTATCCTGACCGGAACCATGCAGCTATCACAGATTATTGAGCTGCAAAGCGATGGGTGGTTTATCTTTAAGGGCCACATACCCGCCCTAATATCCTTAATAATCATGATGATTGCCGGCACCGCCGAAATCAACAGGGGGCCTTTCGACCTGGCTGAAGCCGAATCGGAGCTTACCGCCGGTTACCACACCGAGTACTCGGGCATTAAATTTGCCTTCTTTTACCTCTCTGAATACATGAACATGTTTGTTGTGTCGGCGCTAGTTGCCACGGTATTTTTTGGAGGATGGATGCCACTACACATCGGCTCATGGCAGGCGTTTAACCATATAATGGACTTTATACCACCCATCATCTGGTTTATACTGAAATCATTCGCCCTAATGTATGTTATTATGCTGTTTAAGTGGACATTCCCAAGGCTTAGAATTGATCAGCTGCTTAAGCTCGAATGGCAGTACCTGCTCCCGATTAGCCTGTTCAACGTTCTGCTGATGGCGTTTGTGGTGTACATGAAATGGTACTTTTAAACTTGTAAATTATGGGATTAAAATCATACCTCTCGGGATTATTCAAAGGATTCTATTCGCTTTTAGTAGGCCTGCGGGTTACCAACTCCTACTTTTTTCACCCCAGCAGAATTGTAACCCAGCAGTACCCCGAGAACAGGAAGACTCTTAAAATGTTCGAGCGCTTTAAGGGTGAGGTTATACTTGTGCACAACGAGAATAATGAGCATAGATGCACCGGTTGCGGAATATGTGAGATGAACTGCCCCAACGGCTCCATCGAAATCATATCGAAAATGGAAACGGGTGAGGATGGGAAAAAGCGAAAGGCGATCGACAAGCACATTTACCACCTGAGCATGTGCACCTTTTGCGGCTTGTGCGTTAAGAGCTGTCCATCAAAGGCGCTTGCCTTTGGCAACGAATTTGAACATGCGGTTTTCGACAGGGCAAAGCTCGACAAGGTTCTGAATAAGGAAGGTTCTGTTTTAATGAAAGGAGTTGAATAGCCATGGAAATAGCTGCCTCAAAAGTAATATTCTACATCATTGCTGCGGCCATACTTTTTTTTGCGCTGCTCTCGGTTACCAGCAAGCGGATTCTGCGGGCTGCCACCTACCTATTTATCGTACTGATATCCACAGCAGCTCTGTACTTTCTGCTGAACTACCAGTTTCTGGGAGCCGTGCAGATTGCTTTATATGCCGGTGGTATTGTGGTGATGATTATTTTCTCCATTCTTTTGACCAGCCATGCCGGTCAGAAATTCGAGCCGGTAAGCCGTCTTAAATTTTTTGCGTCGTTGTTGGCCGTTTTGGTAGGATGGGCCTTGTCGCTCTGGGTAATTCTGAGCCACCCTTTTGTGGCAAGTTCAAAGGAAGCGGTTGAAGTGAACATGGACTCAATCGGGAAAGCCTTGCTTAGCTATGATAGAAACGGGTATGTTTTGGTATTTGAGGTTATTTCTATTCTCCTGCTGGCTGCAATGATTGGGGCGATTGTTATTTCAAAAAAACAACCCGGTGATGGGGAAACCAATCCGGATAACTCTAAAACAAGCAAATGATATGATGGGAGGTTTAGCTTTACAAGATTTTCTGGTTGTCAGCACATCCATGTTCTTTATTGGAATTTTTGGCTTTCTTACCCGACGCAACCTGATTACCATTTTAATGTCCGTTGAGCTTATACTTAACTCGGTAAACATCAACTTTGTGGCCTTCAACTACTTTCTGCACCCCGAGGCCATGCACGGAATCTTCTTTGCCATATTTGTTATTGCCGTTGCAGCAGCTGAGGCTGCAGTTGCCATTGCCATTATTATCAACATTTACCGCCGATTTAAGTCCATCAATATTGAAAATGTAAGTGAAATGAAATACTAACCACTATGCAGATGAGCTTCCAGTTTACCATACTAATCCCGCTTATTCCGCTTATCAGCTTTTTGATTATAGGATTTCTATACAGTAAAATGTCCAATAAGCTGGCTGGGATATGGGGTTCAGTTTCTATTTTTTCATCGTTCCTCCTGTCGTTGTTTACGGCCTATAGATATTTTTTTGAGGTTGGCAGGGTCAACGGGGTGTACCCTAAAATTTTAGGGTTCGATTTTGAGTGGCTAAGATTTAGCGACTCGCTGTCGGCCCACCTGGGCACACTGATTGACCCCATTTCGGTGATGATGCTGGTGGTGGTTACCACTGTTTCGCTGATGGTTCATATCTACAGCATCGGCTACATGAAGGGCGACAGGGGATTTAACCGCTTTTTTGCTTTCCTCTCGCTATTCAGCTTTTCCATGCTGGGGTTAGTTCTATCAACCAATATTTTTGAGATATACATTTTCTGGGAGCTGGTTGGTGTTTCGTCCTACCTTCTAATTGGATTTTACTATGAAAAGAATTCCGCGGTAGCGGCTTCAAAGAAAGCCTTCATCGTAACCCGATTTGCTGACCTCTTCTTTTTAATAGGAATTCTAATCCTATCGTTTTACACCAAGACGTTCGATTTCATTTCGCTAACCGACCCCAGCAACATTGCGGTAATGCAAACCGGAAGTATAACCTTTATGGGGCTAAGCGTAACCACTTGGGCATTGCTGCTTATTTTCATTGGAGGAGCAGGTAAGTCGGCCATGTTTCCGCTTCATATCTGGCTTCCCGATGCCATGGAGGGGCCATCCCCGGTGTCGGCCCTAATTCATGCGGCGACCATGGTTGTTGCGGGTGTATTCCTGGTAGCCCGGCTTTTCCCGATTTATGCTTTAGGTTCTGATCAAGCACTTCAGGTTATTGGCTACGTGGGCGCCTTCACCTCCCTGTTCGCAGCCGTTATTGCCATGACACAAATGGACTTTAAGCGCGTTTTAGCTTTCTCCACCATATCCCAAATTGGCTATATGATGGTGGGATTGGGAGTTTCGGGCTACGGAAACGAAGCAGGCCTGGGCTACATGGCATCAATGTTCCATTTGTTTACCCACGCCATGTTCAAAGCGCTTTTGTTCCTTTGTGCCGGATCGGTTATTCATGTTGTCCACACCAACTTTATCAATGAAATGGGCGGGCTGCGAAAGCACATGAAGATAACCCATATTACATTTTTAATTGCAACTCTAGCAATTGCCGGATTCCCGGGCTTCTCAGGATTCTTCAGCAAGGATGAAATCATTACTGCTGCATACCATAACAACAAGATTATTTTTTACACGGAATTGCTGGTGGCAGGAATTACTGCCTTCTATATGTTCCGGTTGTACTTTAGGGTTTTCTGGAACCAGGAAGCTAGCTATGAGCATAAGCCACATGAAGTGGAGAAAACCATGACCATTCCCTTGATTATTCTAGCCTTTCTCTCCATTGCTGTTGGCTACATACCCTTTGGTAATTTTATTTCTTCTGACAGTATGCCCCTGGAAAGTCATATAAATTGGGGAGTTGCATCTGCTTCCATTATTGTAAGCTTTACCGGAATTATTATTGCATGGGTGCTTTACAAGAAACCCTCCAACCTGCCCGAAAGAATTGTCAGCAGCATCAAGGTGCTCTACACCTGGGCCTACCATAAGTTTTACATTGATGAGGTATATCTTTTTGTAACCAAAAAAATCATTTTTAACCTCATTTCAAGGCCAATTGCCTGGTTCGACAGGCATGTGGTTGACGGGGCAATGAATGGCATAGCATGGACTACCAGCTGGGTTTCCGAAAGTATTAAGGGTTTGCAATCGGGACAACTTCAAAAATACGCTCTTGCATTCGTTTCAAGCACCATTATTTTAAGCGCATTGCTTATCTACATTTTGTTGAACGTCTAACATGGTGAGAATATGAACCTTTCGCTTTTTGTAATCATCCCGCTACTAACCGTTTTGCTTATTCTTTTTTCTAAGAGTATAAGGCAAACACGGTTGATAGCGGCTATCGGAATGTCTGTTCAGCTGGTGCTTAGCGCAATACTGGTTGTGCTGTATGTTAGCCTGCGAAAACATGGGAATGCCGATCAATTTGTGTTTGTAAAGGATATCGAGTGGTTTAAAAGCTTAAATTTCAACTTCACCATGGGGGTTGACGGCATTTCGGTTGCCCTAATCGGCCTTACCTCAATAGTCATTTTTGCCGGTGTGTTTGCCTCGTGGAAGATGGAAGACCTGCATCGCGAGTTTTTCATCTCGCTACTCGTGCTTGCGGGTGGGGTGTTTGGCTTCTTCATCACCATCGACATGTTCTCCATGTTTGTTTTTTACGAGTTGGCGGTGATACCCATGTACATTTTAATTGGTATTTGGGGAACCGGCAAGAAGGAGTACTCGGCCATGAAGCTCACCCTGATGCTCATGGGAGGTTCTGCACTTATCATTGTGGGTATTTTGGGTCTATACTTCCATTCGGGTGTAAGCGGCGGCCCGCTAACCATGAACCTGATGAACCTGTCCAAAGTGCATTTTCCCGTTGAGGTTCAGATGTTCCTGTTTCCTTTCCTCTTTATTGGTTTTGGCGTTTTGGGTGCATTATTTCCCCTGCATACATGGTCGCCCGATGGACATGCCTCGGCACCAACCGCTGTTTCTATGCTTCATGCCGGAGTTCTTATGAAGCTCGGAAGTTACGGCGTTTTTCGTATCGCAATTTATCTCCTACCCGAAGCAGCCAGGCAAATGGGACCATTTTTTATGGTGCTGGCAACAATCGGAATCGTGTACGGAGCCTTTGGGGCCATCATGCAAAAGGACTTAAAGTACATTAACGCTTACTCGTCCGTTAGCCACTGCGGACTCATCCTTTTTGGATTGCTGATGATGAACAAGACGGCCATGGATGGCGCTATCCTCCAGATGATCTCCCATGGAATTATGACCGCCCTCTTCTTTGCCCTTATCGGGATGATATACGGTCGCACCCACACGAGGTTGATCAACGAGATGGGTGGGCTTTTAAAGGTGATGCCTTTTCTTGGCGCCGCTTATGTAATTGCAGGTCTTGCCTCGCTTGGACTTCCTGGCTTTAGCGGCTTTGTTGCCGAAATGCTCGTATTCTTTGGCTCGTTCCAGCATGCCGATTTGTTTCATAGAATCCTGACCATTCTTGCTGCTAGCTCCATTGTCATTACGGCTGTTTACATCTTAAGGGTTATCGGAATTTTCCTGCTTGGCCCTGTCAAAAACGAACACCACCTGCTGCTTACCGATGCAACCTGGTGGGAACGGCTTTCGGCTGGTACCTTGATTCTTTTTATCACTATAATAGGTTTTTATCCCTATTTTCTTACCAACGACCTCATTGGTAATAGCTTGGAACCCATTCTACAAAAAATTTTGATGTTTAACTAACTGATAACCTAAATTATGCTATTACAATATCTTAGCCTAATGCGTCAGGAGGTATCGCTGATTTTTATAGCTGTGTTAGTATTGATATGTGAATTAACTGTAAACCAACGATATAAAAAAGTTGTTATCCCCATCACCCTCGTATTATTTGGCGTGCACACCATTTTGGGATTCGTTCCTTTCGATGGGGGTAAGCTGTTCGGCGGAATGTTTGCCACCAGCCATGCCCAAGCCCTGATGAAGAGCGTACTTAACGTAGGCGTTTTTATTATTCTACTCCAATCAGTAGCATGGCTGAAGAAGGAAGTAAATTTTCAGAAAAGCAACGAGTTCCTAATCCTGTTGTTTTCCACCCTTACCGGGATGTACTTTATGATTTCATCAGGCGATTTCCTGATGTTCTACATTGGACTTGAAATTGCATCAATACCTATGGCCATGTTGGCTGCTTTTGATACTTTCAGGAGCAAATCATCGGAGGCGGGAATAAAGTTTCTCCTAAACTCGGCTTTGTCGTCGGGTATTTTGCTGTTCGGGATTTCCTTGTTTTATGCCATCAGTGGAACCATTTATTTTGATGACCTGCCGTTGTACTTTTCGCCTGTTTCACCCCTCTTTGCCCTGGGATTCATATTCTTCATTTCTGGCTTGGCTTTTAAGATGTCGCTAGTCCCATTCCATCTTTGGACAGCCGATGTTTACGAGGGCTCTCCCACCATTGTAACCTCATATTTCTCCGTTATTTCTAAGGGTGCGGCTGCATTTATCACCTCCATACTGCTCTTTAAGGTTTTTTTCAACCAGCTTTACCTTTGGAAGGATATCATTTACCTGCTCTCGGTGCTCACAATGACCGTTGGTAACCTGTTTGCCCTCCGGCAAACCAACATCAAAAGATTTCTGGCATTCTCATCAATCTCCCAGGCCGGCTTTATTCTTCTTGGTCTGGTAAACGTTGATTCACTTGGAGTTACAGCTATTATCTACTTTATTTTGATCTACATACTTTCCAACCTATCCGCATTTGGCGTGGTAATGGCTATTGCAAATGTTACAGGGAAGGAGGAAATAAAGGACTACAACGGCTTATACAAAACCAACCCGTTGCTATCGCTAACCATGATGCTTGCCATGTTCTCGCTTGCCGGCATCCCGCCAACGGCTGGCTTTTTCAGCAAATTTTTCCTTTTTACTGATGCGGCAAAGGGTGGCTACTACTGGCTTGTTTTTATTGCCGTGCTAAATACCATCATTTCGCTCTACTACTACCTCCTGGTGGTTAAGGCCATGTTTATTAGCCCTAACGAACAGCCAATTGAACGCTTCAGGAGCGATATTTATACCCGGACTGCGCTGCTAATCACGGTTGTGGGAATTTTTGCTGTCGGCATCTATAGCCCGATATTCGAATACATACGAAACATTATTGATAAATTTTAAATACGGCTATGGGTAAATTTAGCTCAAAGCATGTTGTTGAGGAAATTCAGGGTATCCGTTGCACTCTGGTTGAGTCGGGTATCAACAAGAATAGGTTAGACTTTCTTAAAAGTATTCTGGAAGCAAATGGGCTGAAGGTTTGCTTCGAGGCCATTCCCCAGGCTGAGGGTCAGGAAGTACTCTACAAGATTGGCGTAACCGACTTAACATTTAATCCTACTATCGCCATTTTTGGACGTCGGTTGAAAACTCCCGATGGCACGGTAATCTCTCCAAAGTACTGGCTTCAGGAAACGGATTCGATAAAGCCTTACTACTGGTTGCAGTAACCAGACTTTCCATAGCACCGTTAACCTGCAAACCCCTAAATTCCTCATGGATTTGCAAGTTATCCGGTAATCTTTCATCATTCATGGTTATCCTTAGATTCTGTTGGCCTGTTTTGGATAGCCAGTTGCAGGGATTTTCCAGTTGAGGTTATAGCTTTACCTTGAACACTACTTTTTTAATTAACCCTGTGCCTATCAGTGGGGCGTGGCAATCGGACGGATAAAAAATTACAAAGTGGTAGGCAGGCACTTTCAGGAAGGTTGCAGGTGGATCGGAAAAGAAAGTAATATCATCCTTTTCGTTGTATGGCTCTTTGGGTAGTAGGCATTCCGAACGGTTTCGCCAACCCATAATCTCTTCACCCTGTAGGCAAACCTGCACGTCTATGTACCTGTCGTGAGCCTCAAGTAAGGCTTCTTCCTTTGCTTTAGCCTTGCTGAACGAGGGTGTTGCATACAAATTATCCCCCTCAATGTATATCCTCTCGCCGGGATGTGTAAAGTCCATCGTTATTAAGGCGCTTTCAATTCTGGAGAAAAGTGGATGTAGGTTAACGTATGTGCCAAACTCGTTTAGGCTCGATAGAATCATGACAGGTCGGAATTAACAATGTTTTGTTTAGATGAAAAGTTCCTGTAATTGTTAGCTAAGGTAAACAATCGTGATTATCACAGCTAAAAATGAGCAAAATTTTGATGGCCCAACCGGAAATTCCATTTAGCTATCTTTGCCTGCTGAATGAAAATCTGGAGCTATGAAGCTGGTAGCCGATAAGGATATTCCTTACCTGAGAGGAGTCCTGGAGCCCTTTTTTGAAGTAGAGTATATTCCCGGAGCTGGAATTAGCTGCGATGTTGTTAGGGATGCCGAGGTGTTGCTTGTTCGAACCCGTACACGGTGCAATGCAGATTTGCTTCAACATTCGAGCGTAAGATTTATCGGTTCGGCAACAGCCGGATTTGACCATATTGATTCTGACTACTGCAGTTCAAATGGGATACTTTGGCGCAATGCTCCGGGATGCAATGCCGGTGGTGTGCAGCAGTGGGTTGGCGCAGCCATTGTTTTATGGTTGGAAACGACACAAAGGTTGCCTCAAAGTCTTGTTTTGGGCGTGGTGGGAGTTGGCCATACCGGAAGCAAGGTGGCTGAACTTGGCAAAGCACTGGGAATGAAAGTTCTATGCTGCGACCCGCCACGAACTCGTAGGGAGAATTTGCCCCATTTTGTCAACCTGGAAACCATTTTGTCAAGCGCTGACATCATCTCATTCCATGTTCCGTTGAATACTACCGGGCCCGATAAAACCTTCCACATGCTTGATAGTGATTCCTTACAGAGATGCAAGCCAAACAGCCTTCTTATAAATGCCTCAAGGGGCGAGGTGGTGGATTCTCATGCTTTAACTGCCTTTTTAAATGCCAACCCCTTTGCCCATGCTGCTATTGATGTATGGGAAAACGAACCGAACATTCTAAACGAATTGCTGAATCGTTGCATGGTGGGCACACCCCATATTGCAGGGTACTCCCTGGAGGGTAAGGTAGCTGCCACCCAAATGGTGGTTGATGCGGTTAGCCAACATTATCGGCTAGAACTGCATCCATGGCAGCCCGTACCAAATCCCACCCTGGCTAAGGTTAAGCTTAATGGTATTTCGAGTCTCCCCGAAGCCATTAGCGCCAGCTATAATATAGTCGGCGACGATTTGAGGAGAATTAGTTCAGATTTTGAAGGCTACAGGAATACATACTCCTACCGGCGCGACTTCAGCGGTTTTGAGGTAGCCACTAGCGATCCTAAGCTAAAGCAAAATCTGACGAGGGTGGGATTTACTGTTAGTAGGGGATAACCCAAAGTACCCGCTCCTCGTCAATGCACTGGTCTATTAGCCGCATTAGGTGGCGGTTCACCTGGATTATCTTTCGCATGTAGCCCCTCCAGTGCCGCTCAAAGTTTGGACCGTAGTCCATTAGCACCTTCAGTAAGTCTTTACCCAGAAAAATGCCGGTCATGTAGTTTTGGAACTCGGCAATGTTCTTTATAACAAGCAAGGTTTCCAGGTTATGTAGCAGCTCGTTTCGTAAAGGTATGAAATTGCGGCTGTTGTAAAGGGTGGGCGATATGAAATCAAAAAGGTGGTTGCTCCGCTCGAAGCAACTGGCAAATATGTTGAAAACATTTGTATTCAGGTAAAGCGACTCATCGTCGCACCTGTTGTAGTTTTCCGAGTCTCCTGTAATGTTGAATTCGATGAAATCGATGATCTCATCCTTGCGCATCAAGCTTAGCTGCATTTTGACATTAGTTTGTCTCCACTAGTAGAACCGTTGCCTATTCCGATTTTCACAACTGCTCATTTAATGTCAAAATTAATATTTTATTGAATTTCAAACAATTTTTGGACGATATTAACCCATACATCAACAGGCAATGTGTATTTTAGCAATGAAATTTGTAAGGATTAGTATAATATGCTTGGAACTATAGTTAATGCCGTGGCCATACTCGTAGGAGGAGTGCTGGGCTTGGTGCTGAAGTCGCGGCTACCTGAAAAATATACCGCAGTTTTTTTTCAGGTGATAGGCTTGTTTACTCTTGTTTTGGGATTTTCCATGAGCATTAAAACCGAGAAACCACTGCTGATGGTTTTCAGCTTAATTCTAGGAGGTGTTTCGGGGATAATCCTAAACCTACAGCAGCGAATTGATACATGGGCAATAGCTCTTAAAAACAGGTTTAAGCTCAAAGGCGATAGGTTTGCCGAGGGAATGGTTGTTGCTTTTCTGCTTTTCTGCATGGGCTCTTTGACTGTTCTGGGTGCACTCGAAGAGGGAACCGGCGGAGAGCCAAAACTTTTCTACGTTAAAAGCTTGATGGATGGTTTTTCTGCCTTAGCGCTTGCATCAACCCTGGGAGTTGGCGTTATCTTTTCAATATTACCCTTGTTGGTTTACCAAGGCGGTCTTACATGGATAGCTGCAGCCACTGCCAAATCTCTATCCAATGCCATGGTTAATGAACTTTCTGCAGTTGGTGGAGTACTGCTTATTGCACTTGGAATCAATATTCTTGGAATTAAAAAGCTGGAGGTAGTCAACCTTTTACCTTCCCTGGTTTTTATTATCCTTTTATTTTACCTGTTTGGATAATTTGATTATGATGATGCACGCTTTAGAAGAACAGCATGCTGAGCTGGCAAAACTCTTCAGAAACACCTTTAGCGTTGAACCTCTCTGCTTCGAACCAATTCCTGTTTCAGGTTCCCTTCGAAAATACTACCGCTTACAGAACGGCAACACGTCAGCAGTTGGAACTTTCAGCCCTGATGTTGACGAAAACCGCACTTTTTTCAAGCTTACCGATTGCTTCACAAGGCAATCCCTTAATGTACCTCAAGTATTGGCTATTTCACCCTGTATGCGCTACTACCTGCAATCAGATTTGGGCTCCACATCCCTTTTCGACATTATTACTTCTCCCGGTAAGTTTCCCCAGCACAACCTTAACAATTTTCTATCCATTGCGGTTACCAGCCTTGTTGACTTTCAAGTTAAAGGTTTTAATGAGATTAGCTCTTCCGGTCAACTTCAACTCCCCTTGTTTGACCGCACATCGATGATGTGGGATATGTACTACTTTAAATACTGCTTCCTCAAGCCCTCTGGAATTTCATTCAACGAACAGCTACTCGAATCCGATTTTGAGTGGTTTGCCAAGGAGCTGCTAGAGCAAAAGCACTTTCTATTTCAGTACCGTGATTTCCAGTCGCGTAATATTATGGTGCACAACAACCAGCTGTACTTTATAGACTATCAGGGTGGGAGAATCGGGCCACCACTTTATGATATAGCCTCCTTTTTATACCAGGCAAGAGCAAAGCTGGATAATGATAAACGGTTCGAACTGCTAAGCCTTTACTTAGACAGGTTAAATTGCCTTCTCTCTATAGATAAGGAAGAATTAAAGGCTAAATTTCCAGCAATGGCCATGTTTCGTATCATGCAAACTCTAGGTGCTTATGGTTTTAGAGGCTTTTTTGAGAAGAAAACACATTTTATCCAAAGCATACCCCTGGCTGTTGACAACTTTATCAACCTCTCTCGCTCCGCTCCTGGGCCTCATACAGCTTATATTACCGACCTTTTAGAACAGTATAGAGTTTTATTTCAACCCTCATCCTGCTTTTCACCATCGGGTCAGGAGCTTACAGTATATATTACCAGCTTCTCTTTTAAAAATGGCTATCCTGAGGAGCACCCGGAGCATGGAGGAGGCTTTGTGTTCGATTGCAGGTGTTTGCCTAACCCTGGTCGAATGGGTAGATATAAAAACCTTACAGGACTTGATTTCGAAGTAATTCAATTCCTTGATGAGAGCGATGAGGCTCAGAGATTTATTGCCAATGCTACTGCCTTGGTAAAGGATGCAGTTGAGAATTATTGCCAACGACGTTTCTCCTACCTGTCTGTTGCTTTTGGCTGCACCGGTGGGCAACATCGTTCGGTGTACTGCGCCAGTAAGCTAGCCCTTGCCATCGAAAACACCAAGAATGTAAGAGTAGTCGTTCAGCATAGGGAGTTTCCAGCTTAATGCTTGTTACATTTTGTCTTTTATTTCATGCATAGCAAGCGCATACTCACCTGTAAATCAGTCAAAAAAAATTCTGTTTTTAACGCCTACTTATAAATTTCTACTTTTTAGATTTCTATCTTGTCAACTTTTAAATAGAATTGCTTACTTTAACAAAACCTAAATGTCGATTTTCACTGCTTTTCTAGTTTTGTCCTAGTTAAGCTTTTGCGAAATGATGTTTTTTAAGTTGGTTTTTCTCTAATTTTTGAACTAGTATGAAAGCAATGATTCTTGCTGCAGGTTACGGAACCCGCCTATTACCCCTAACCCAAAACAAACCTAAAGCGCTGATTGAGGTAGGAGGTAAGCCTCTCCTGGAGCACTGTATAGAAAACCTCATAAATTTTGGCTTCAACGAAATTGTTATCAATACTCATTACTTTGCCTCACAGGTTATTAGTTTCCTTAACAGCAAGACATTCGATGCCAATATTTTTATTTCAGATGAGACCGAGCGCTTGCTCGATACCGGTGGTGGAATTTTCAAGGCACGCCAATTCCTTGATGGTAACGAGCCTTTTTTGGTGCATAATGTTGATATAATTTCCAATATTGATCTGGCTGAACTTTACAACATTCATGGGCAAGCCGACATCCTGGCAACCCTGGCCGTTAACCAACGCGATTCCTCAAGGGTGTTCCTCTTCAACAATGATATGCAGCTGGCCGGTTGGAGGAATATGGTTACAGGTAAGGTCATTATTTCAAATTTCAGCCCCCAGCTTACCGCCTATGCGTTTTGCGGAATCCATGTTATTTCTCCCCGGATATTTAGCGCTATAAAGGCAACAGGAGTATTTTCTATAGTTGACATTTACCTAAATCTTTGTAAGGATTACAGAATACAGGGGGTAAACTTGCCAAATAACTTTATTTTAGATGTGGGAAATCCCGATTCCATTGCGATAGCCGAAAGTTTCCTGCATTCATGCAACCATTAACCAGATTAACTGCTGCACTTTTTACCTGAGAAATTTTAGTTTTTCTGAATATTTTGAATGACATGATGTAATTGTTAATCAGCAAGGTAATGTTGTAATAAAGAATTGTAGTTGAAAACTTAAAAAAAAGGTGTAAAAAAGTTTGGATGGAATTGGGGGAGGTGGTATATTTGCAGCCGCAAAAGGGGGGGGTTAGAGCCCCCGGCCGAGTAGCGGAGTTCGTTGACGCGATGGCACCGAGAGACAGGAAAAGGAAGTAAGATTAGCGGCCTGGTTCTGAAGAGGACAGAGTAGAGAAAAAGGAAACGAGACAGGGGAGAGTTTGATCCTGGCTCAGGATGAACGCTAGCGGCAGGCCTAACACATGCAAGTCGAGGGGCAGCATGGCGTAGCGATACGCTGATGGCGACCGGCGCACGGGTGCGTAACGCGTATGCAACCTGTCCGGCGCAGGGGGGTAGCCCGTCGAAAGGCGGGGTAATCCCGCATGAACCGGTATTCCCGCATGGGGGTGCCGGCAAAGTGGAGACGCGGGGCCGGAGGGGCATGCGTGCCATTAGCTGGCTGGTGGGGTAACGGCCCACCAGGGCGATGATGGCTAGGGGGTCTGAGAGGATGGTCCCCCACACTGGTACTGAGACACGGACCAGACTCCTACGGGAGGCAGCAGTGAGGAATATTGGTCAATGGGCGGAAGCCTGAACCAGCCATGCCGCGTGCAGGAAGGAGGCCCTACGGGTTGTAAACTGCTTTTACCCGGGAAGAAACCGCCCCCTGTGGGGGGCGTTGCCGGTACCGGGGGAAAAAGGATCGGCTAACTCCGTGCCAGCAGCCGCGGTAATACGGAGGATCCGGGCGTTATCCGGAATTACTGGGTTTAAAGGGTGCGTAGGCGGGGCTTTAAGCCGGCGGTGAAATGCAGCGGCTCAACCGCTGGAATGCCGTTGGGACTGGGGCTCTTGGATACGGTCGGGGCGGGTGGAACTCGTGGTGTAGCGGTGAAATGCATAGATATCACGAGGAACGCCGGTAGCGAAGGCAGCTCGCCGGGCCGGTATTGACGCTGAGGCACGAAAGCGTGGGGATCGAACAGGATTAGATACCCTGGTAGTCCACGCCGTAAACGATGATGGCTGGGTGTTGGCGATAGACGGTCAGCGCCTGAGGGAAACCATTAAGCCATCCACCTGGGGAGTACGGCCGCAAGGCTGAAACTCAAAGGAATTGACGGGGGCCCGCACAAGCGGAGGAACATGTGGTTTAATTCGATGGTACGCGAGGAACCTTACCTGGGCTAGAACGCTTCTGGGATGCTGCGGAAACGTAGCAGCCGGCAACGGCCGGGAGCGAGGTGCTGCATGGTTGTCGTCAGCTCGTGCCGTGAGGTGTCGGGTTAAGTCCCATAACGAGCGCAACCCCTACGTCCAGTTGCCAGCGGGTAGAGCCGGGGACTCTGGATGGACAGCCGGCGTAAGCCGCGAGGAGGGGGGGGATGACGTCAAATCAGCACGGCCCTTACGTCCAGGGCTACACACGTGTTACAATGGCCGGTACAGCGGGAGGCGACCCCGGGAGGGGGAGCGGATCCCGAAAGCCGGTCGTAGTTCGGATCGGAGTCTGGAACCCGACTCCGTGAAGCTGGATTCGCTAGTAATCGCGCATCAGCCACGGCGCGGTGAATACGTTCCCGGGCCTTGTACACACCGCCCGTCAAGCCATGGGAGCCGGGGGGACCTGAAGTGCGTGACCGCGAGGGGCGCCCTAGGGTAAACCCGGTGACTGGGGCTAAGTCGTAACAAGGTAGCCGTACCGGAAGGTGCGGCTGGAATACCTCCTTTCTGGGGGGCCGGGCCGCGGCCTGCTCTTGGTGCTAAAGCGTAGCGGGGGGAGGGGAGAACCCGACCCCCGGCCGTAACGAGCGTTCGTTGACGTGGTGGGAGAGCGAGGAAGAAAGAAGAGAGGAGTAAGGCAGCAGCCGGGGGGCGGCCGGCGGGAGCCGGCCGCCCAGCCGGGGAGCTGGAGAAGGGCGCACGGGGGATGCCTGGGCTACCGGAGGCGAGGAAGGACGTGACAAGCTGCGAAAAGCCGCGGGGAGGCGCAAATGGCCGGAGATCCGCGGGTGTCCGAATGGGGAAACCCGCCGCGCTAGGGGCGCGGCACCCGCAGGGATGCGGGGGCGAACCCGGGGAACTGAAACATCTAAGTACCCGGAGGAGGAGAAGACAACAGTGATTCCCGGAGTAGCGGCGAGCGGAACGGGAGGAGCCCAAACCGTGGCGGTTGCGGCCGCTGCGGGGTAGTAGGGGGCGTCGGGAGCGATGCCTGAGGGGAAGCGGAACCGTCTGGAGCGGCGGGCCAAAGGGGGTGAGAGCCCCGTACGCGCAACCCTGGGCGGAGCGGGCGCGGCCCTGAGTAGGGCGGGGCACGGGAAACCCTGTCCGAATCAGCCGGGACCATCCGGCAAGGCTAAATACTCCCGGTAGACCGATAGCGGACGAGTACCGTGAGGGAAAGGTGAAAAGCACCGCGAGCAGCGGGGTGAAAGAGGACCTGAAACCGTGCGCCTACGAGCGGTCGGAGTCCGCCGCGAGGCGGATGACGGCGTGCCTTTTGCATAATGAGCCTACGAGTTGCCGTGCCCGGCGAGGTTAACCCCCTGGAGGGGGGGAGCCGGAGCGAAGGCGAGTCCGAAGAGGGCGGAGAGTCGGGTGCGGCAGGCGCGAAACTTTGCGATCTACCCATGGACAGGCTGAAGGCGTCGTAACGGGCGCTGGAGGGCCGAACCGGTGAGCGTTGAAAAGCTTTCGGATGAGCCGTGGGTAGGGGTGAAAGGCCAATCAAGCTGAGAGATAGCTCGTACTCCCCGAAATGCCTTTAGGGGCAGCCTCGGGCGGTGCGGGTGGCGGAGGTAGAGCTACCGGTTGGGTGCGAGGGCTTCACCGCCTATCAAGCCCAGGCGAACTCCGAATGCCGCCACCCGGGGCCCGGGAGTGAGCCGCGGGGTGCTAATGTCCCGCGACGAGAGGGGAAGAACCCGGACCGGCGGCTAAGGTCCCGGAGCGCGCGCTAAGTCGGGAGGAAACGAGGTGCGGCAGCAGAGACAGCTAGGATGTTGGCTTGGAAGCAGCCACTCATTCAAAGAGTGCGTAACAGCTCACTAGTCGAGCGGCCGTGCGTGGATGATGACCGGGCGTCAAGCGCGCCACCGAAGCCCCGGGCGGGCCGGGGAAACCCGGCCTGCGGTAGGGGAGCATTCCATGGCCGGGGAACCGGGGCCGGGAGGCCCCGGGGAGGGCATGGAAAAGCAGCTGTAGGCATGAGTAACGATAATCCCGGTGGGAAACCGGGACACCGCAAGGCCAAGGGTTCCTGATCAACGCTAGTCGGATCAGGGTTAGCCGGGTCCTAAGGCGCACCCCGGGGACGGGGGAGGCCGATGGGGGGCGGGTTAACATTCCCGCGCTGGCGGCGGGTGCGATCCGGGGACGGATTTCCGAGGCGGCTGGGAGCTGACGGATTAGCTCGCGGAGCTTAGCCCACGGGCGAAGCGAAGCCGCGCAGGGGGTTCCGAGAAAAGCCGGTAAGCGCCAGCCCGCCGCCACCCGTACCGTAAACCGACACAGGTGGCCGGGGAGAGCATCCCCAGGTGGACGGGAGAATCATGGCCAAGGAACTAGGCAAGCTGGCCCTGTAACTTCGGGAGAAGGGGCCCCCCGCGGGTATCCGCGGGGGCGCAGCGAAGAGGCCCAGGCGACTGTTTACCAAAAACACAGGGCTCTGCGAAACCGCGAGGTGATGTATAGGGCCTGACACCTGCCCGGTGCCGGAAGGTTAAGAGGGGGCGTCATCCCGGCTAAGGCCGGGGGCAGCGCTGAGTTGAAGCCCCGGTAAACGGCGGCCGTAACTATAACGGTCCTAAGGTAGCGAAATTCCTTGTCGGGTAAGTTCCGACCTGCACGAATGGTGTAACGATCTGGGCGCTGTCTCGGCCATGATCCCGGTGAAATTGAAGTCGCGGTGAAGATGCCGCGTACCCGCAACGGGACGGAAAGACCCCGTGAACCTTCACTGCAGCTTAGCGCTGGCGCTGGGGGCGCGATGTGTAGGATAGGCCGGAGGCGGAGAGCCGCGGGCGCCAGCCCGCGGGGAGCCGGCGTTGAAATACGGCCCTTCGCGCGCCTGGGGTCTAATCCGGCTAAAGCCGGAGACACCGCTTGGCGGGTAGTTTGACTGGGGTGGTCGCCTCCAAAAGGGTAACGGAGGCTTCCCAAGGTGCCCTCAGCGCGCATGGTAACCGCGCGGGGAGTGCAATGGCACAAGGGCGCTTGACTGCGAGGCGGACATGCCGAGCAGGTGCGAAAGCAGGGCATAGTGATCCGGTGGTACCGAGTGGAAGGGCCATCGCTCAAAGGATAAAAGGTACTCCGGGGATAACAGGCTGATCGCCCCCAAGAGCTCATATCGACGGGGCGGTTTGGCACCTCGATGTCGGCTCGTCACATCCTGGGGCTGGAGAGGGTCCCAAGGGTTCGGCTGTTCGCCGATTAAAGTGGCACGCGAGCTGGGTTCAGAACGTCGTGAGACAGTTCGGTCCCTATCTGTTGTGGGCGTAGGAGGCCTGAGGGGGCCTGGCACTAGTACGAGAGGACCGTGCTGGACGCACCGCTGGTGAACCTGTTGCGGCGCCAGCCGCACGGCAGGGTATCCAGGTGCGGGCGGGATAAGCGCTGAAGGCATCTAAGCGCGAAGCCCTCCCCGAGATGAGGCCTCCGTGAGGGCCGTGGGAGACTACCACGTTGATAGGCTGCAGGTGTAAAGGCGGTGACGCCAAAGCCGAGCAGTACTAATAGCCCGATGGCTCCCGGCTGGATCCGGGCTGCTGCCAACACCTCGCTCGCCCGCCACGTACGGCATAGCCCCCCGGCGTTCCGCCGGGGGGAGGGATTTGGGCGGCTAGGGCGGCGGGGGACACCCCTTCCCATTCCGAACAGGGCAGTAAAGCCCGCCAGCGCCGATGGTACTGCGTCACAGCGGGAGAGTAGGTCGCCGCCCCACCTCCGCCCCGGCCGGGTTACCCCGACCGGGGCTTTTTTTTATTATAGCACCTTGATTTGTTTCCCCGGTATATACGTTCTTTTTTTATTCTCCTAGTTGGATTTAAATCTTATATGTGTCTTTAGATTATTAGGATTGGTTGTTTAAATATCTTCTAGTTTTATTTTATACGTGTATGTTCATTTTAACTGACTAATTTTATTTATCAAGCTAACTCAGGTTATAATATATAAATAGCACTAGTTGCTTATAATTTTAAGCATTGAGCTTATATTTGAGTTGTTATATATATTTTTTCCTTCCACAGTGTATAAATGCTCTATTTTATCCCTATACTTTTCTTCAACCTTACCCCGAACAACCTTCATTGTGCTGTTAATTAAACCATTATCTTCTGTAAATGGTTCTTCAAGAATCGAAAATGCCGAAGGCAACCAGCGTTCCGGAAATAAGTTTTGAAGGTCGCCTCCGGTTTTAAATCGGGACACTTCATTGTTGATTAGCTTGATAGCTTCAATACCAGCTTCGTGAGTGTTCATATCAATCCCTTTTTCGTTTAGAGCTCTCCGAATAGATTCTTTTGAAGGCACTATCAGCGCTATAGTGTAAGGATTTTGGTTGTTATATAGGATAACATTTTCAATAAACTTTGAGTGTTCTTCAAGTGCTCCTTCAATGCCCTCGGGGCTGTATTTTTCTCCATCGCTCGAAATCAGGAGGCTTTTAAAACGGCCAAGAACGTAGAGGAAACCATCTTTATCCATGTACCCCATGTCACCTGTGTGGAGCCAACCATTTCGTATAGTATCGGCAGTGGCTTTTTCATTTTTCCAGTAGCCAACCATGACATTCTCGCCACGGACAACAATTTCACCCTTTTGGCCAACAGGAAGTTCGTTGCCGGATTCATCACATATTTTAAGATCGAGGGGTTTAACCAGGTATCCAGATGAACCAAGCTTATGTCTTTTTAGGGAGTTGGAGCTGATAATGGGCGTTGCTTCTGAAAGGCCGTATCCCTGCATCATGGGAATACCAATTGCATAGAAAAAGCGCTGGAGCTCCATGTCTAGTAACGCTCCACCACCAATAAAAAATTCCAAACGGCCCCCGAAAACCTCTCTTACTTTGCTGAATATCAACTTGTCGTATATCCAGATTAAAGGCTTGTAAATAAATGTAAAATTATTTCCTTTATTCCACCCTTCTTTGTTGTACCGGTATGAGACTTTAAGGGCATTGTTGAACAGCTTTTCGGTAAATTTCCCTTTTTCCCTAATACCGACTTCAATATTTTTTTTGAAATTTTTGGCTAGCGAGGGCACGCTTAGCAGTAAGCTGGGTTGTATCTCCTTGATATTGATGGGAATATTTTTGAGGGTATCTATTGCCGATTTACCTACCTGCACAGTTGCAGCGCTAGCTCCCATTGCCATAAAGGCGTAAACACCTGCAACATGTGCAAAACAGTGGTCGAGCGGAAGTATGAGGAGTGTTCTGTAGCTTTGAGGAATATCCATTAAGGTTAGGGCCTGCTCCACATTTGCTGTATAGTTATTATGGGATAGGATAATGCCTTTGGGGTCGGCAGTAGTTCCGGAGGTGTAGCTGATGTTGGCGAAGTCGGAAGGTTTTACTGATGAGGAAACCTCCTCTACTCTTCCAGGATGTTCTGCTAGAAAAGTGTCGCCAAGCTTGAATACCTCCTCTATTCCCATTTCACCTTCGGAGTATTGATTCAACGAATCAAGGTAGATTATCCTTTTTAAGTTGGGTATTTCCTTCTTAATTCTTGTTATTTTAGGTGCCTGTATTCCTGAAACAATAATGGTTGAGGTTTCGGAGTGAACCAAACGGAAAAGCAGATCATTGCCATCCAGCTTAACCGACAGGGGGACGTTTACTGCACCAGTGTAAAGAATCGCCAGTTCGCTGGTGATCCACAGCTTTCTACCCTCACTGAGCAGTGCTACCTTATCGTTTTTCCCTATTCCTAGGCTAAGAAAACCTGCTGCCAGCCGGTAAACCTCCTTCCGTACCTCAGAATATGAGGATGATTCATACTTATCGGTTAGCTTTTCCCAAATGCAGGCGTTATCGGGGTATTTCGTTACACTTTCCTCAAAAAGATTGATGATTGTTTTCATCCGTACTATGTTTTAATGTGTTAATATTTAACTTGTTACAAAATTATACATCCTTTTCTTTATCATAGTAGTTTAAATCCAAAATTCTGTTCATCTACATTTATTTTTCTTTTTGGTGTGCTAAAACTACTGGTTTTCTGACAGATAGGCAGGTAAAACTAGTGATTCCTAGGGCAAATGTACACCATTTAGAGAATGTACCAAGGGGCGTAGTATTTTTGGGGTATATTGTTCGTGTTACAAATGGATACACGAAAGAGTTATCTTGCTTACAAATAGATAAAATTGTTTGATACTAGCCAACAATAATTAGCCTGGTTAAAGCTGCATTAACGAGAAGGATGCCCTGAGGGCTTCAACCTTGAAATTATTACAATGGGTTGTTGGGTCAAAAATGTATTGTAATAACAACAAAGCGGAACAGCCTGTATGTTGAACACAAAACAATCATAATGTAAGCAACCAGGTTAGGTGAGTTGAGAGACAAGAAAAAATGGGAAGTGCGTATATTTGCAAAAATTTATTTAGGTGATTGATCATGGTAATCTTTTAAGTTGTAATCTTTGCCCGCACGGCTGTGGGGCAAATCGTAGTATGGTGAGGGGTATTTGTAAAACCCCCGATACTCCTCTGGTTTCATCGGTTGTGGTGCATAGGGGAGAGGAACCGGTGCTTTCGGGTGAGCAAGGAGTTTGCAACGTATTTTTTGCACACTGCAACCTTCAGTGCAGCTACTGCCAGAACCATCAGATTAGCCGGAACTCCATTACGAATCGGGAGTGGAAGATGAGTGTAAATGAGGTTGCAGAGGAAATTTGTGGGCTGCTTAACCGTGGCATTAGCATGTTGGGTTTTGTTTCGCCTTCGCATCAGGTGGTTCAGATGTTGGAGATTCTGGAGCTAGTCAGGAGGGAAGGATACTCTCCCAGAATTATTTACAACTCAAACGGCTATGACAGCGTTGAAACCCTCAGGCAGCTTGAGGGAATTGTGGATATTTACCTCCCCGATTTTAAGTATGTTAACCCTGAACTTGGCTTGCGCTACTCGGGAGTGGCAGACTACCCGGATGTTGCGGCAAAAGCCATTCGCGAGATGTACCGTCAGAAGGGGAGCTCGCTGCTGGTTGACAACGATGGTTTGGCCGAATCGGGTATGATTATTCGCCACTTGGTGCTTCCCGGCTATGCCGATGAGAGTATTAGGCTACTCAAATTCCTTGCCGAAGAGTTTACGCCGCGCATTTACCTCTCGCTGATGTCGCAGTACTATCCCCCCGTGGGAGTGGAGCTCCAGTCCCCTCTAAACAGAACGGTTACAATGGAGGAATATATGGGGGTAGTAGAGGTTGCTCAGGGAATCGGTTTTAGGGGCTGGATTCAGGACCTCGAGAGTTTCGGAAGCTACCAACCCGATTTTTCACGGAGTAACCCTTTTGAGTAGGTAAAGCTATAATTTTTTAAATGGAAGAAACCCATCCAGCCGGGCTATCGGTTTACCCTTCCGCTGTGTTAACACACTTTTTTAACATGAAGAATCGGAACCCTTAGGAATAAAATTGGAAGGACGGGGAAATTTTAAAGGGATTGCACTTGCATTTTTAGCATAACTTTTGCTAACTTGCACAACTATTGAAATATACAACTAACCCAAACTCCAAATGAAAAAACTTACCTGTGTGCTAATTTTGCTGACCCTGCTAGGAAGCGGATGCAAGTTTGTTGAAAAATATACCAAGAAAGGCAAGAAAGCTAAAGCCGAAGCCATGCAGAAAGCAAAGGAAGATAGCCTTGCCAAGGCAAAGGCAATAGAATTTGAGAAGGCCGCTCTGGCAAGGGAGCAGGCACACCAGGATTCCATCAGGCAGGTAGAAGAATATGAAAACCAGCACCGGTTTCATGTTATTATTGGCAGCTTCAAGGTTCCATCCAACGCCACTAGCTGGGAGCAGGAAGTCAGGGGTATGGGGTTTAACAACACCCGAATACTCCAAGCGCCAAACGGCTTTAATCTAGTATCGGTTGGTGCCTTCAATACCTACAGCAAGGCTTTTAACGAAATTGACCGGATAAACTCCAACAGGATAGAGAATCCTATGGAAATGTGGGTTTACGAAAAACAGTAGCTGCTTCATTCCCTAAACTCTTTAGCCGTCATCATTTTCATGACGGTTTTTTATTTTCAAATATTGGTCAATCTCATAGGATTTTAGATTGGATTTAAGTTTATTTGCGTTCGTTTGAAATTTTTTTCAACCCTTAAAAATCAATAATTAAATTAATTTATAGAGAATGGAAAAAATTAGAGAGACACTTCGTGACTCTGCAGTAGCACGATGGACGGCTTTGGCTCTTGTTGCTTTTACAATGCTAACCGGTTACTACCTAACCGACGTAATGGCTCCGCTTAAGGGCTTGCTAGAAGAGCAGCTTACATGGAACAGCACGGAGTATGGAATATTTACCAGTGCTTACGGTTGGTTTAATGTTTTTTTGCTAATGCTGATTTTCGGTGGCATTATTCTGGATAAAATGGGGGTAAGGGTTACTGGCCTGGGAGCAGCAGCGGTGATGATTACCGGAACTGCTATTAAGTTTTGGGCTGTATCAACCCATTCGCTTGATGGGCAGGTATGGAATATACTCTGGTTGTTTCCGATGAAAGCTCAGGTTTTTATGGCTGCGCTGGGATATGCAGTTTTTGGAGTTGGCGTTGAAGTGGCAGGAATAACCGTTTCGAAAATAATTGTGAAATGGTTTAAGGGGAAAGAACTTGCACTTGCCATGGGGCTCGAGATGGCTACTGCCCGAATGGGAACTGCTCTGGCACTAGCCACATCGGTTCCAATAGCAAAATCTCTAGGACACGTCTCAAAACCCATTTTGGTTTGCCTAATCATGCTTTGCATAGGCTTCATTTCATTCTTTATTTTCACCTTTATGGATAGAAAACTTGATGCCTCCCAGGCAGCCTACGACAAGGATAACAACGTGCAGAACGATGAGGAGGCATTTAAGGTTCGTGATATTTTCAAAATAATTACTAACCGCGGGTGGTGGTATATTGCCATTCTTTGTGTGCTTTTCTACTCCGCTGTTTTCCCATTCCTTAAATATGCGTCGGACCTTATGGTCAATAAGTTTGGAATTAGCGAAAATCTTGCCGGCACCATTCCAGCCATGCTTCCATTCGGAACAATTCTGCTTACCCCTCTCTTCGGTAACTTATACGACCGAAAGGGGAAAGGTGCTACTATTATGCTGATTGGCGCCCTACTTCTTATCCTGGTTCATTCCTTTTTCTCATTACCATTCCTTACTCACTGGATAGTGGCCATCATCCTTATAATCATTCTGGGAATAGGATTTTCGCTGGTGCCCTCGGCCATGTGGCCATCTGTACCCAAAATTATACCCGAACGTCAGCTTGGCACAGCTTACTCCTTGATTTTTTGGGTTCAAAACTGGGGGTTGATGGGCGTTCCTGCTTTAATTGGCTGGGTGCTCGACAAGTACTGTGTAACCGGAGAGAGAATTACTGACAGTGGCCTTACTGTCCATACTTACAACTACACCATTCCCATGCTGATATTTACTTCGCTCGGAATTCTGGCGTTGGTGTTTGCTTTTCTGCTTAAAGCAGAGGACAAGAAAAAGGGTTACGGTCTGGAACTCCCTAATATAGCTAAGTAGTCAGCTTATGTAATGGACTAATGCGTTGAAACGCCCCCAACAAGGGCGTTTTAACGCATATTAGAAAAGTTTAATGAAGCGATCTGCATTTTTTATACTTGTTCACCTGGCAGCGATTTTTTCTTGTCGGGCTCAGGGAAAAGTTGAAACCGACAGCTCCGCTACCATGAGCATAGTTCGCTATGCTACCGATTTAAGATGTTTAGATGCAGAGAATGCCGAACTGCTGGTGAACGTTCTCTACGAATTCAACGGCCTGCCCCCCATAAACAGAATTGAGCTGGAGCTGCCCGAGGCTAAAGAGAAGGTGTTTCGCCAAATTTTCGTAGAGGTAAGCAGTAATGATAAGAAGTTTATTTTTCGAAGAAAAATTCGCAAGCCCGATGCCGATGAGTTATCCGCCCTCGACCCCTGCGCATTGGCTTCAAAGTACAGTAATTTAAAAAGGCCTGTAACCGTGGAGTGGGAAATAAGAGTAAGCCTTCGCTCACCAGCAGGCAGCTACAAATGGCCATCAATTGCTACGGGTAACTTTGAGAGGATAGACCACCTTAGCTTCAGGGTAGCATACGGCAAGGAACTTTCTGCCGACATTCAAACCAACCTTACCACTGATCCCCAGAAGGATACTATAAATGGGAATTTTTACTACCTCTGGGAGTTTAATGATGTTAACCCTTCACGTACGGAGTTGAAAGGCTTTCACAGCCACGATCCGTATGTTATCCTAAATTTTCGCTAACAAAAGAAGGGTTGGTCAGGCTCTAACAATGGTAGAATCCCTGTTGGGGCCTACCGAAACAATGTGTATAGGAACTCCTGTTTCATGCTCGATGAAACGAATATACTCTGCCAGCTCAACAGGTAAATCTTGTTCGTTGGTTATTCCTGTGATATCGCTATTCCAGCCCTTAAATTCCTTGTAAACAGGTTCAACCGGAACATTGATATCGTAGGGTAACCGGGTTGTTTGCTTACCGTTGACTAGGTAAGTTACGGCAACCCTGATGGTGTCGAACGAATCGAGTACATCAGCTTTAGTCATGATGAGCCGGGTAACTCCATTCAGCATGATGGCATACTTGAGGGCAACCATATCGAGCCAGCCGCAACGTCGAGGACGTCCGGTTGTGGCACCAAACTCTACGCCCAGGTTACGCATCTTTTCCCCGGTATCATTTTCCTGCTCGGTAGGGAAAGGCCCTGAGCCAACCCGGGTGCAGTATGCCTTAAAAATTCCATAAACCTCCCCAATGCTATGGGGCGAAACTCCTAAACCGGTGCATGCACCGGCGCAAATGGTATTTGAGGAGGTAACGAATGGATACGAACCAAAATCAATATCGAGGAGCGAACCCTGAGCGCCCTCAGCAAGCACCCGTTTACCAGCGACCAGCATTTCGTTAATATCATACTCCGAGTCAACCAGCCGAAACTGTTTTATCACCTCAACGCCCTTAAACCAAGCATCCTCGTGCTGCTCGATATTGCTCTGGTATGTGTACTGCTGGAGAAGTTCCTTATGCTTATTTTTTAAAAACTCGTAGTTTCTGGTAAAATCAGGGGAAAGAATGTCGCCTACTCTAAGGCCATTGCGGCCGGTTTTGTCCATATATGTGGGGCCAATGCCTCTAAGGGTAGAGCCAATTTTACCCTTTCCTTTAGCGGCTTCGGAAGCTGCGTCTAATTCGCGGTGGGAGGGGAGTATCAGGTGGGCCTTTTTTGAAATTAGCAGGGTTTTATGGAGGTCAACATTCATTTTAGTTAGAATTTCAACCTCCTCGGCAAAAACAATGGGGTCGAGCACCACCCCGTTCCCTATGATGTTAATGCATGAAGGGTGGAATATTCCCGAGGGAATTGTGTGCAGCACATGCTTGATGCTGTTGAACTCAATTGAATGGCCGGCATTTGGGCCTCCCTGAAAGCGTGCTATTGCATCATAGTTAGGGGTAAGCACATCAACTACCTTGCCCTTCCCCTCGTCGCCCCACTGTAACCCTAGCAGTACATCAACTTTTGTCATAGCTTATATGAAAAGATTATGGAATCGATCATAAAATTTAACCTCTTAAAGTTACAAAATTTAGGTAAATGGCGCTGTAAAAGTTTTAAACAGCACCAATTTTAATACGGAGTGGATTCTGGTAATGGGGTTGGCTGTTGGAATTAGTAATGTGGAAAAGACAACCATAGCCCAGGCTTGCCGTGATGACACATACCCGGCAAGGGAGCGTTACAGGGTGATTGGAACTTTTTCGATTTCGTTACGACATTCGGCACAAATGCCGTATATGTAAAGCGAGTGGTGAGAGATGGTGAAGTTGGAGTTTCGTTTTGCCGAGTTGATTATTTCCTGAATTCTGGGGTCGCAAAACTCGGTAACCTTCCCGCAGCGTGTACAGATTAGGTGATCGTGCTGCTTGCACTCGTAAGCCTTTTCGTAAAGGGAGTTTTTCTTTCCAAACTGATGCCTGATAACCAACCCGCATTCGCATAGCAAGTCGATGTTGTTGTAAATGGTAGCCCGGCTTACCTGGTATCCGTTGTTTTTCATGTGGATGTAAAGGGTTTCCACGTCGAAATGGCTATCGGTGGAATATATTTCCTGCAGTATGGCGTACCGCTCGGGGGTTTCACGGTACCCCTTGCGCTGTAGGTAGTCGGAAAGTATTTGCTTTACAACAGTTTTGGTTTCTGTGCAGCCCATGGCGTGCTTTTTAAGTTATACGGAATGAGACAATAAATTTATCCTATTAGCAGCTTGATTTGTAAGTTGGTTAACAGCTGGTTAGTATTTTTGTTTAGTCGTCAAATTTATCAACCCGTTTGACGTTGTCCATCCCTTTAAGTTTCATAAGGTTGAATATGAGGTTGTTGAGGTGGGATATGTCATGGACATAAAGATCTATGAACCCTTCAAAAATCCCATCGTGACTTTCGATGTGGAACTTACGGATGTTGACCATCAGCTCACTGGATATGACCCTGGTAAGGTCGTTGATAATGCCTATTCTATCCATCCCCTTAACCTCAATACGGGCGAGAAATGAGAGAACCTTGTGGGTTGTCCATTTGGCGCTGACAATTCTATCGCCATGCTGGGCCATAAGGCGGATGGCTTCGGCACAAGTGGCCTTGTGGATGATTACCACATCGTCGGGCGAAATGTAGCCAATAACATCATCGCCGGGTATAGGATTGCAGCAGCGGGCAATCACATAGGGAGGGTTCTCGGAGTCAACGTTTTCGCTGAGAAGGAAAGGCTTTTTGGTATCGATTTTCTGTAGCGTGGCAGGTTCATTTTGGGGGTGGCTCTTTCTCCCCAGCTGGAGCTGCCAGTACTTTATCCATTTATTCTTGGTGTTTTTCTTCAGGATTTTAGCGAGGTTGTCGAGGTTGACCTGACCGGACCCTATTTTGCTGTAGAGTTCGTCTTTTGATGACACCTCGTAGCTGGTGAGCACCTTCTTTAATATTTTTGAGGAAGGCTGGACGCCTAGCTCAACCAGCCTGTCGTCGAGCAGCTTCTTCCCCTTCTCAAGTCGGTCTTTGGTTTCTGTTTTAAGAGCATTTTTAATGGCATTTTTGGCCTTGGCAGTTGTAACGTATTTTAGTAATTCCCAAGAGGGTTTTTGTGAAGCAGCGGTAATAATTTCAACCTGGTCACCGCTGGAAAGGATGTAGCTTAGCGGCACCAGCTTGTGGTTCACCTTAGCACCAATGGCCTTATTGCCAACCTCGGTATGAATTTCGTAGGCAAAATCGAGGGCAGTAGAGCCTTTGGGCATTGCACGGGTTTCGCCTTTTGGGGTGAAAATGATGATTTCAGAGGTAAAAAGGTTGACCTTAAACTCGTCGAGAAACTCGAGGGCGTTTTCCTGGGGATTCTCAAGCATCTCCCTAACCCGCTTAATCCATTTATCGAGCTCGTTCTCATGGCTGGCATTGTCCATGTCCTTATACTTCCAATGGGCAGCAAATCCCCGTTCGGCAATTTCATCCATTCGTTGGGAGCGGATCTGAACTTCCACCCACTGTCCGTTAGGTCCCATAACCGTGCAGTGGAGAGCCTCGTAGCCGTTCGCCTTGGGAGTGCTAACCCAATCGCGAAGCCGGTCGGGCTTGGGTTTATAGATATCTGTAATTAATGAGTAGATGTGCCAGCATTGAGTTTTCTCCGGAATGTGGGGGTAGGGGTTAAAAACAATCCGCACTGCCAGTAGGTCGTATATTTCTTCGAAGGAAACGTTTTTGGTCTGCATCTTCTTCCAAATGGAGTAAACCGATTTTGGACGACCGCTTATCTCAAAGTCAATGTTGTTTTCCTCCAGCTTCTTAATGATGGGTAGCGAAAAGTGGTTAATGAGCTGAACCCTGCGTTTCTCGTTCAGCTCTATTTTGCTTTGGATTTCCTCGTACACCTGGGGAAAGCGGTACTTCAGGCTGAGATCCTCTAGCTCGGTTTTAATGGAGTAAAGCCCAAGACGGTGTGCCAACGGGGCGTAAAGGTAGATGGTTTCGCTGGCAATCTTCATCTGCTTGGTAGCTGGCAGCGACTCGAGCGTTCGCATGTTGTGGAGCCTATCGGCCAGCTTAATGAGGATAACCCTGATGTCGTCGGCCAGGGTAAGGAGTATTTTGCGAAAATTTTCAGCCTGGATGGTAGAGTTTGCGTCAAAAACCTCGGTTATCTTTGTTAGCCCGTCGATGATGGAGGCAATTTTTTTCCCGAAAATTCTCTCGATATCCTCTATGGTGTAGTCGGTGTCCTCAACTACATCGTGGAGCAACGCGCAGGCAATGGCTTTAGCTCCAAGTCCAATTTCCTGTGAAACTATTTTGGCTACTGCAATGGGGTGTAGAATGTAGGGTTCGCCCGACTTTCTGCGAACACCCTTATGAGCTTCGTTGGCCAAATTAAAGGCTTTGGTAATCAACTTTATATCCTCTTCGGAGCTACATCGCGGGCAGTTCCGTAAGAGATCCTCGAAGTGTGATTGGATGAGCAGTTTTTCCTCTTCGGTTTGAAGGCTCATGGTAGCATGGAGTTGTTTGGAAATTTTGATGAATGTTTTTTAACAGGTTGTGGTGATGGGTGTGTATTTAAAAATAAGGCTTATCCGCTTTTTCCCGGGTGGAAAGTACTGTGGAAGGAGATTTTTTCCCCTAAGGAAAATCAGCTCTTTTAATGTAAAACATTTTGCCATTGGCGAAGTTCATCTTAATGTTTAGGAAATACCACCGAAACGCTACCATTTTTTACAACTTTCCCAGCGTTGCTGGTGTTAATTTCCAGCCGGTAAATGTAGGTTCCCTCCTTCACGAACTCCCCGCTGGAATTGCGACCGTCCCAGCCCTGGTTGCCATGGTACACAACGCCTCCCCATCGGTCGTAAATGGTAAGGTTGTAGCTGGCATCAAAGCTAATAACCGGTTGGAAAATGTTACGGGGATGTCCGTTTATCGAAGTTGGGTCGGTTGGGTCAATGGCGGTGGGAAGTGTAGCTCCGGGGAGTATTTCGGTGGCAATTTCACGCGACCGGCAGAAAGTGCTGTAAGTGCTCCGCTCAATGGCCTCAACGTAGTACTTGAAGGTGATGGTATAGAGGGGGTCGTGTCCCTGAAAGGCCGATAGATCATCCTCGAATGATGGTTCGGTTAGGCCTTGGGCTGCAACGCTCAACTCTCCTGGCCCATTCAAATCGCTGCTGGAGGTGTAGGCCCTTCGATAAACGGTATATTCAACCCAGTCGTTTATCCTGTCGGGTTGACGGTAGGTGTCAACCATCAGGGTATCCCAGCTTAGCAGCACTTTTTTCCCGCTAGGCTTTACGTGGGGGATGATGGTGTTGCATAGGTTGGTAACCTTAACCGCATCGCTGCATCCGTTGTAGGCATCAACCTTGTAGTAGAATTTCCGGGTGCGTGCTGCCCAGCTGTCAGTGCTGTCTGTGGTTGTATTTTTTGCAGGGTCGGTGAACTCCTCTATCACCTTTGCGCTAAAAATACTCTTGTTGGTGTCGGGTTGCTCCCATCGTATAACCTTAAATCTTCTGATTTCAGTTGTTGGGTCAATGGAGTAGTAAACGGCATTCCCGTTAGCCACCGAAATTACCGAGTCAATGGTCATGTAGTCGGGATGTTTGGCCATTTTGGTGTGTATGTGGTGCAGGTTTGAGAAGGTTGTGAAGGGTTTGTCTATCCTGCCCGATGTCATGTAAAAGTAGTAGTCGAGGTTTTCGCCCACGTTGGTAATGCTGTAAACGGAGTTGTACTTGTCAATTTCGGCGATGAGTTCAAAGGTAGAAGGGTCCGGGTTATGGCTCATGTAGAGCTTAAGGTTCTGATTGATATCAATATTTCTCCAACCGGCATAATGCATCCAGGTCAGGTCAATTTTTGCGTTGCAGCTATCGTAGCTGGACGTCAGCCATATTTGGCCATGTTCGGCAGTTTGCCTGCTTGGCTCAGTGGGCCCCTTCGAAGCTATGCGGTAGAATAGTCTTTCAAGATTGCCGTTGGAGGTTAAATCGACGTAGGAGAATGTGCTGCTATCAACAGTGTCAATTGCCTCATAGAAATCGTTTCCAAGAATGTCAACAAAATGCTTGTAGATAATGTAGCCCTCAGGATTAGGATACTGGGGATCGGGCGAGGGAGGAGTCCAGAAAAGTGTGGGGTTACCCGTGCTTATGTTTATAGTCATGTAGTCGAAGGTTGGTTCCTTGGGCTTATCGTACATCTGCGCAGCTGCTTGTCCAGCAGTCATCAACAGGATAGCTGTAAGTAGTTTTACTGACGTTGATTTTACCTTACCCATTGACTTTATTGTTAGCGGTTAAAAACCGAAAATTAGCTGTTAAATTCAAGTTTTGGTTTCAGAAAGGCTGCGCACCAGCTACACTTTTTACCATTTCGTCAGGGTTGAAGTAGCTAATAGCCAGGCTTTGCAGCTTGTTGGAGGTGATGGTGTTAATGGTTTCAATAGTTTGGTCAAGGAAATTTAAATTCATGTTGTTGTACTGGTAGAGTTCGGCAATGCTGTCGGCAATAGCTAATGGGCCATCCAGGGTTCGAAGCAGATCTCCAGTCATCTGGCTTTTTACCAGTTCCAGCTCTTCAGCGGGTACCGGAACACGAACCAGCTTGTCAAGTTCATTGTAAATCTCCTCAACGGCAGGTTTGGTAACTTCCCTGCCTACCTCTGTGCCAATCATAAATACGGATGTTTCCCTGTAGGGAATCAGAATGGATGAAATGCCGTAAGTGAATCCCTTGTCCTCTCGAAGGTTCTGCATAAGCCTTGAGCCAAAGTATCCACCCAGAATCGTGTTTAGAACCATAAGCCCAATGTAATCGGGATGATTTCGGCTAACCATTTGTTTTCCAATTCTTACTGCCGACTGAATGGCATTTTCTTTATACGTGAATTTTTCTCTGGGGGTTTGTGCAGCTGCGGGTAAAGAATTGTTCAAAGCCCCTAAACGTCTTCCCGGTGAATTGGCTCCCAGAAGTGTTTCAACGGTCTTCACTTCATGCTCATCAACTCTTCCGGCCAGAATGATGAAGCTGTTGGAAAGGTTGTGGAAGTTCTTATGAAAATCGGCCACATCAGGCTGGGATAGCTTGTCGAAATCGTCTGGGGTGGCAAAGCTGCCGTAGGGATGGTCGGGACCAAAAAGACACTGAAAGAAACCCTGCTTAGCCAGTGTTTCAACTTTTTCCAGCTCCACAGTAAGGCTCTGTTTTCCCTTCTTTCTAAAAATTTCGAGTTCATTCTCCGGGTATGTGGGATTGGTTAGGATGTCAGCTACTACCTCGAGTGAAGCGGCAAAGTGTTTACGGGTGGTAAATAGCGATACCGACGCAAAGTCGCGATCAAATGAATGTTGCAGAAAACTACCCAAAAAGTCGAGCTGTTCTGCAAGCTGGTTTGAATTTCGGGTGGTTGTCCCCTCGCACATCAACGAAACGGCTGCCTGTGACGATAGAATTTTTTTCTGGTATCGGGTGCCACCATTAAAAATAACTTCCATTTTGACAATATCCTGGGTACCCGCATTTATTACCGCCAGTTTAGCACCGTTGGGCAGGGTGCTGATGGACGGTTCAGGTAGTTCTATTTTCCTAACAGCTCTTCTTTCTGGAGGCTCTTTCCTGTTTAGCTTGCTGAGGGTCATTTATATTTTGATGTTTAGTTCTTCTTATAGTATAGGGTGGAGCAATTATTTACGGAAAGTATCTCCCGTGCAACCTCCATAATCCGATTTGTGCTAACCGCTCTATATTTTTCTACCTCCTGATTTATATAGCCGGCATTGCCAAGTTGCTCGTAGAACGAGAGGTTAATGGCCTTGTTCAGAATACTGGTTTCTTCAAAAACGAAGTTGGATTCAAAGCGGTTCTTAACCTTTTCAAGCTCATAGTCAGAAACAGGCTTGATTTTGAGTTCTTCCAGCTCGGAGGTTATGCTTTCATCTGCATCCCTAAAAGATGTAGAGGGAAAGAGTTGCCCGGTAACAACCAGCAGCCCCTCGTCAATATCGCCGGTAACAAAGGCATTAATGTTGCTGAAGAGTTGCTTTTCCTTTACCAGGTGCTGGTAGAGCCGAGCCGACTTGCCATTTGAAAGAATATCCGATATCAGGTCGGTAGGTGCAAAATCAGGATGGTTTCGTCGGCAGATATGGTAAGCTTTGTAGATAGCGTTGAAGGGGACATTGCGGCTTACTTCCAGAAAACGGGGTGACTCTTGCTTAGGTTCAACTGGAATATTCTTGTCATCCAGGGCTCGCCTTTCAATTTCCCCAAACCATTTCTGGACGAGTTCAACAGTAGATTCGGGTTCAACTGGTCCGGCAATAGTAAGAATGGCATTGTTCGGGGCGTAGTGGTGGTAGAAAAAATCTTTAACGTCAATAAGGGTTGCGTTTTGGATATGCTCGGGCGATTTACCAATTGTAGGCCAGCTGTAGGGATGTACCGCGTAAGCCAAGGGGCGAAGTAGCAACCAAACGTCTCCATATGGCTGGTTAAGGTAGTGCTGGTTGAACTCCTCAACTACAACCTTTTTCTGAACGTTTAGGCTTTGCTCCGAAAAGGCAAGTGATAGCATACGGTCACTTTCGAGCCAGAATGCTGTTTCAATATTTTCAGCTGGCAGGGTTATGTAGTAGTTGGTGATGTCGTTGTTGGTGAAGGCGTTGTTCTCTCCGCTTGCTGCGGTTAGCGGTTCGTCGTAAACGGGAATGTTTTCCGAACCGCCAAACATCAAATGCTCGAAAAGATGTGCAAAGCCTGTTTTTTCGGCATGTTCATGCTTTGAACCTACTTTGTAGAGCATGTTTACTGCAGCTATCGGGGTGCTGAAATCCTGATGAACAATCAGCGTTAACCCGTTCGGTAAAATATGTCGTGAAAACTCTATCATAATAGTTGGTTGTTAACTTCTAATGTCAGCAAAAGGGCAACCTCGAGAGGCAGATGGCTAGGATGTTGCCTGCGATAGCTGCTAAAGTTTTATGCCTTAGGATAAAGAGGTTTCAAAAGTAGCCAATTTTTCAAAGTTGTTGCAGAACTTTGACGTAAAGTTTGCTGGGGTGATTTGAGCCATAAGGCAAATGGGGTGAAATCCGTTAGTAGCCGGGCAAGTTCCATTGGTAGTCGAGCAAGTTTATCTTACACATTACCCTTTATCCTTATCTTCAGCCCCAACGGGGAAGGGTATTCTCCGCGGTGCTCGGAAAGGCAGGAATAGTTGAACGTTGTTGGTATAAGTAAAACGGCATAAAAGCATGACCCGCAAATGGGTCGGGGGCGGAACGTGGCGTAGGAATGCCTAAGCGGCACTGTTTGAGCCACGCCGCAGGCGGGGCGAGTTGTGCCGCGTGGCAGTTACGCCCCCGGGGCACCCATCGGGTCGGGCTTTTCAGCCTTGATTTTCTTTGGTTCTTTCTTGTATCAAGACAAGAAAGAACACTTAACATGCTCTTTACAAAATTCTGACATGGCGATGAAAAGAATCCAAACGGCTCTTTGGAAAAGCCACTACTTGCATCGCTAAAACTCCGGTGACCACCAATAAACCCAGGGTTTTGCCCTGGGCTAGGCTGTTTCGCCCCTTCGGGGCTTTTGGTTCCTCACTCTACAGGTTCTTCATTTTAAAACTATTCCGCCCCTACAGACAAGGGGCTGCGCCCCTTGCTACTTATTACACCCCTTCGGGGCTTAAACCACCGGACAAGTTCCGAAATCCGCCGGTAGGCGGACAAGTTCTGGAATCCGCCAGTAGGCGGACAAGTTCTGGAATCCGCCAGCAGGCGGACGAGTTCTGAAACCCACCTCCTTGTATCCTTTACTATTTTTGATTATAACCCCAGGAAATCGGCCAGGCAGGTCCTGCAGGCTTAATCCAGTTAACATCATGCCCGGGAACCAATTGCTGAAAATAATGGCTACATTTGCTATTGGTAGCAAAATAGTTTATTCAAAAATCTTTTAGATGAGACCTTCAGGATTGAAAAGGCAATTTAGCAGGACGTGGCATGGATTCAGAAGGCTTGGGGAAAGAAGAATAATGCTGATTCTTAGCGTAGTGGTTGGCGTTTCAAGCGGGCTGGCCGCAGTTCTTCTTAAAAATGTGCTTCATGTTGCTAATGTTTTTGTTCAGGAATCGTTTCCTAAGGATTCAGCCAACTTCTTATTTTTTGCTCTACCGGCAACAGGTATCCTGCTAACCATTGTTTTCGTGCGTTTTTTGGTGAAGGACGACATTGGGCATGGCGTTTCAAAGGTGCTTTACTCAATCTCCAAGCAAAACGGACGAATAAAGCCTCATAACATGTACAGCTCAATGGTGGCCAGCACCTCTACTATTGCCTTTGGCGGGTCGGTTGGCGCCGAAGCCCCAATAGTTTACACAGGGGCAGCCATAGGATCAAACGTTGGGAATTTTTTCAGGTTAAACTACAAGAATATTATCTTGCTTATTGGCTGCGGCGCCGCTGGAGCAATTGCATCAATTTTTAAGGCGCCCCTTGCAGGAATAGTATTCACGCTAGAGGTGCTCATGCTCGATTTAACAACTGCCTCTATAGTTCCCCTGCTCATTTCGGCAGTGTCAGCTGCTACGGTTTCCTACTTTTTTTTGGGTCGGGAGGTAGTTTTAGCCTATGATGTTGTACGTCCCTTCGCGCTTCAGAAGATACCCTACTACGTGCTGCTGGGGGTGTTTTGCGGTTTCATATCGCTCTACTTCATCAGGGTGGTAATGTGGATTGAGAAACGCTTCGAAAGGATTACCAGCATATACCGGCGCTGGATTTTAGGGGCTATGATTTTGGGTACTTTTACCTTTTTGTTCCCTCCGCTTTACGGCGAGGGTTACGAGGTGCTGCAGGCTCTACTCGATGGACGTTCATCGTTCATATTCAATAGCAGCCCGTTCTATGAATTTCAAAGTAACGTTTGGTTGCTGCTGGTGGCGCTTCTCATTTTAATTTTAGCCAAAGGTGTGGCAACAGCCGTTACTACTGGTGCTGGTGGCGTTGGGGGAACTTTTGCCCCAACACTCTTTATAGGAGGGGTGGCAGGTTTTTTTGTGGCTAAACTCTTAAACCAGCTTGGTATAACTGTTGTGTCGGAAAGTAACTTTGCACTGATTGGAATGGCTGGCGCCATGGCCGGGGTGATGCACGCACCCCTAACGGCCATCTTCCTGATTGCTGAGATTACTGGCGGGTACGCTCTTTTTGTCCCGCTAATCATCACCTCTACCATTTCGTTTCTAACCATTCTTTACTTCGAGCCCTACTCCATCTACACAAAAAACCTTGCCAAAAGGGGTGAGCTTATCACTCATCATAAGGATAAGGCTGTGCTCACTATGCTGAGCGTTCGCAAGGTGCTCGAAACAGACTTTACACCTGTTGAAGCCAATCAAACCCTTGGCGACCTGGTTAAAATTGTTGGCCAATCGAAGCGCAACATCTTTCCTGTTGTGCAGGATGATGGCCAGTTGGTGGGGGTTGTTACCCTTGACGATATCCGCTCTAAAATGTTCGATACTTCGGCCTATACCGTTGTTCATGTACAGGATATAATGACTCTTGCCCCGGCCGTCATTGATGTTGATGAACCGATGGAGAAGGTGATGCAAAAATTCGAGGATACCGGCGCATGGAATCTCCCGGTTACTGATGGTGGAAGATACATTGGGTTTGTTTCGAAATCAAAAATATTCTCCATTTACCGCAAAATGCTGGTGAAAGTTTCCGATGAGTAAACATGTATTGTGTAATGTTGTTTAAAAGGTTTGAACCAATAAATTTTTTGTAGTAATTTATCTTTTTTATGTTTTTGACACGCTTTGTTTTGGCGATTTCTTTTTGATGGGGGTTTCAGGGTTTACTCTTCGGCGATTATAGTGCTAAATGCCAACACGTTGAGATTTGAAACAAACATGTAGGGCAGCTTGTATGAACGCGTATGAACAACCGGGCAATATTTGCGGGTTCGGCTGTGCAAGGAAATTTACGAGAAACCTAAAAATTTTGTAATGATGATACCACACGATTCAAAAACCCCACTTCTTCAAGGGAAAAAGATTTTGATAATCGAGGATGACACGGTTAGCCGCATTTTTTTGAGCGAGCTCCTACAGTCAACCCATGCCGAGGTTGACTTTGTCCGTTCTGCATACGAAGCCAAAAAGTATTTAGACACCCATCAAGAGCCAAATGCCATACTGCTGGATTTGCGCCTACCCGACATGGATGGGTTTGAGCTGGCAGCGGCTATCCACCGGCAGCATGGCGATGTGTGCATAATTGCACAAACCGCCTATGTGGTTGAGGGGATAGACGAGAAGTGCCGGCAGTCGGGAATTGATGCCCATATCTACAAGCCTATCAGGCGGGATAACCTGCTGGATTTACTCGGACAATATGTTAAGTAATATGCAGGTAAGCTGATTAGCGACAGCGATAAAAGACTACATTTGCCATAAAATAATAAATCATTCAGCATGGTACGCGATACAAAAATTTTCGACCTCATTGAAAAGGAGCGCCAACGGCAGATGCATGGCATCGAGTTAATTGCCTCCGAGAATTTTGTAAGCCCTCAGGTGCTAGAAGCCATGGGCTCAGTGATGACCAACAAGTATGCCGAGGGCTATCCGGGCGCAAGGTACTACGGTGGATGCGAGGTGGTTGACCAATCAGAACAGCTGGCCATCGACCGGCTGAAGGAGCTTTTTGAGGCGGAGTACGTTAATGTTCAGCCCCACTCGGGTGCTCAGGCCAACATGGCCGTATTTGTTGCGGTTATGAAACCGGGCGACACCTTTCTTGGCCTCGACCTTTCGCATGGCGGCCACCTGTCGCATGGTTCACCGGTAAATTTCTCGGGGATGTGGTACAAAGCAGTTTCCTATGGTGTAAAGGAGGAAACCGGACGCGTTGACTACGATATGATGGAGCGGGTGGCTCTTGAGCAAAAACCAAGGTTGATTGTTGGAGGCGCTTCGGCCTACTCCCGTGAATGGGACTACAAGCGGATGAGGGCAATAGCCGATGCGGTAGGAGCATTACTCATGATAGACATGGCTCACCCTGCAGGCCTGATTGCCGCAGGATTGCTCGATAATCCCCTTCGTTACGCCCACATTGTTACCTCAACCACCCACAAAACCCTTCGGGGCCCACGTGGCGGAATTATCCTGATGGGTAAGGATTTTCCTAATCCATGGGGGCTTACTACGCCAAAAGGCGAGGTGAAAATGATGTCCCAAATACTCAACTCCAGCGTTTTCCCCGGCATTCAGGGTGGACCGCTGGAACATGTTATTGCCGCTAAGGCTGTAGCTTTCGGTGAGGCCCTTAGACCTGAGTTCAAGGAATACCAGCGTCAGGTTAAACTTAATGCTGCGACAATGGCCAATGCCTTTATGGACAAGGGATACAAGGTGGTTTCGGGTGGCACCGATAACCACTCCATGCTTATTGACCTGCGTACTAAGTTCCCCGAAATTACTGGCAAAAAGGTGGAGAATGCCCTTGTTCGAGCCGACATCACCATTAACAAGAATATGGTGCCTTTCGACAGCCGTTCGCCATTCCAAACTTCCGGTATCAGGGTCGGTACACCTGCAATTACTACCCGTGGGCTGAAGGAGCAGCACATGAACCATATTGTCGATTTGATGGATAGGGTTATCTCAAGTGCTGATGATGAAAAAACAATTACTGCCGTTAAGGAGGAGGTTAACAAGTTTATGAGGGACTTTCCACTTTATGCATGGTAGGCTTGTTTTACGTATTTTGCACTCTTGTTAGTATGAACCTGGATTTAATGCACGTGGTGTATAAAAGTGGAACCGAGCCTGCAGGTTTGGTTCCATTATTATAACGGCGATTAGCTTACCAAGCTAATACATGTCTACCACTCCTAGCTAACAAAAAGATGGAATTGTTCCACATTAAGCTAAACGAGTTTCCCTACAGGAAATCGAAATTTTTCAGGTTGCTAATTGTGGCGGCTATTATTTTAGCCCTTCTCGCTATTTTAACCATTTTGATTTTTGTTAATCGGCAAGAAAAGGGATTTGTAGGCATAATCTTAATCTGGGTTTCCTATTTCTTGGTTTACCTCTACTGGGCATGGTATTCGTTCAGGGTAAAGCTCTACATCCATGCCGATGAATTTGCCATTAAGTTCAAGTTTGGCATGGTTCCCAGCTTGTCGCAGGTAATTTTATGGGAAACCATTGAGAAGGTTAGGTTGGGCCCTACCTATATTGCCTTTTACAAGAAGACCGGTAGGCGAAAAGTGGCTAAGTTAGGCTGGCTGCCCTACTCTAAGGTGGTTGAAATTAAGGACAAGGTTGCCAACGCATGCAGAATAAAGCACATTCCCGTTGAGGTGGCCGATTTTACTCATTACTGATACTTTTGATTTGTTTATTTGATATGGAGTGGTGGATATACCTATTAGTTGTTCTGGCAGGAGTTGCAGCAGGTTTTATCAACACACTTGCCGGTAGTGGTTCGCTACTTACCTTACCTTTATTGATTTTCATTGGTTTACCTGCAAATGTAGCCAACGGAACCAACCGTATTGGAATTCTTATGCAGAGCATGGTTGCGGTTGGTAGGTTTAAGCAAAAAAAGGTTTTTGAGTGGTCCGATGGCCTTTGGCTGACTATTCCGGCAGGTCTGGGCGCTGTGCTGGGCGCACTGGTTGCCGTTGACCTTAATGAGGTTCTAATGAACCGAATTATAGGCATTCTGCTAGTATTCATGTTCTTCCTTCTGCTTTTTGAACCCGAAAAATGGCTTAAACCTAAAAATCCCGATAGTCGTATTCGCTTTACTCCGTTTCGGTTCATTGTCTTTTTTGTAATAGGAATCTACGGAGGATTTATTCAGGCTGGCGTTGGGTTCTTCCTTTTGGCAGGGCTGGTGCTGGGTGCAGGTATGGATTTAGTTAGATCGAATGCTCTTAAGGTTTTGATAACTATGGTATTCACCATTTTGGCGTTGGTGGTGTTTATCATTAACGGACAGGTTGACTTTAAGCTGGGCATCATCATGGGCATTGGCAACATGATTGGTGCCTGGATTGCTACCAGCGTTGCGCTAAAACATGGTGCATCATTTATTCGGTGGGTGTTGCTGATTTGTGTGCTGGCCTTTGGCCTCAAGCTGTTAATCTGGTAGCCTTTGTGCTAGTTTAGCCTAAAGATATAGGTAATAGTTCCAACCTGGAAGGATGGGGCGTTTGACGATACGTCGAATTTGGCACTCAACGCCGCTTTCTCGGCAGCCTTTAGTAGATCGGTGTCAAGAGTGGTTGAACCCTTTATACCAGCAATAGCTTTTGTAACATTTCCATGGTTATCAACAGTTACTTCCACCACTACACGACCCTCCTTCTGCTTGGGGTAATCGGGTTTGGGAAGAAGCAGCGCACTTCTCCCATTAAGGTTGGTGATAATTCCATTCTGTCCGTCACCGCCTCCACCGGTTGCTCCGCCGGTGCGGTTGGTTGAGCTGGCAGAACCCTCAAGCGATCCCTGGTTGCCCGGCTTGCCTGTAACTCCCTCTCCTCCGGTTTGCCCGCCATTAATTTTTTGTCCTGGGAAAAGCGCCTTGGCATTTGCCTCCCGTGGCTTTTCGACTTCGGGAGTTGCTGCCGTTGTGGATGGAGCCACTTTGTCCGTGCTACTGGCGGGGTTGGTTTTTTCCGTTGGTTCAGCTACTTTCTTTTTGCTCTCCTCCTTTTTAACCGGTAAGGCTGGGGCTTCCTCGTAGTCCTGTGTTAGGGGACTTTCATCCTCCTGCATGGTGGGGTATCCCGCCGGGTTTGAAATTGCCTGCTCGCCAATTGCTGGTTCCTCCAATCCCATACCTTCGTCGGAGTTGCCAAAGTTAATAATAATCCCCTCTTCGGCTGGTAGGGGGAAGGGTATGTTAAAGCCAAACATCATTAAAAGGAGAACCATAAGGATATGGAACAGAACGGTTGCTGCTATTCCCTTTGCCTTATTGGCCGTGATTGTCATTTGTTACTGCTCCTTTTTTATTGGTTGGGTAGCTAAAACCAGCTTGTATCCATTATCCTTGGCAATATTCATCACTTTAACCACATCTTCCATCGGAACCGACCTGTCAACATGTAGTGCTATGGTAGGGTCATTTTCTCCCTTCATTTTCTGCTGAAGAAGGTACTCCAGCTGGCCAATGGATACCGGAACAGTTTCGAGGTAAAAGTTGCGGTCGGCTGTAATGGAAACCGAGGTAACGGGTTTGTCGGAAATCTGGCTGTTGCTTTGTGGAAGTAGCAGCCTCAGGGCGTTGGGGTGTACTAGGGTAGAGGAGATCATGAAGAACAGCAGCAGCAGGAACACGATGTCGGTCATGGACGACATGTTAAGGCCTGGATCGGATTTTGAACGATGTCTTAATGCCATGATGTAACGTTTTATGCTACAGGTTCGTTAAGCAGATCCATAAACTCCGAAATATTTGCCTCCATGGTGTAAACCACCTTCTCGATCCGTGCAACCAGGTAATGGTAGCCGAAGTAAGCAGGAATCCCTACAATTAATCCGGCAACGGTGGTAACCATGGCAATGTATATACCGTTAGATAAAAGGCCTATTTCGATACTGTTGCCCGCCATGGACATGTCGAAGAACGCACGAATCATACCAATAACTGTGCCAAGAAACCCTAGCATTGGGGCACCACCGGCAATGGTGGCAAGCAATGGCATGCTCTCTTCAAGTTTGGAAATCTCCAGGTTACCGGCAGTTTCAATTGCCGAGTTTACATCCGATAAGGGCCTGCCTATGCGTTGAATTCCTTTTTCAATCATTCGGGCAACTGGTGTGTTTTGCGATTGGCAAAGGGCTAGTGCCGCTTCAACTTTATCCTCATGAATGTACTCCCTTATCTTGTTCATAAAGTTGGCGTCAATTTTAGAAGCTTTATGAATGGCCATGTAGCGTTCAACAAAAATATAAACGGCAATAATGGAGAGGATAAAAATGGGAATCATAATCCAACCGCCCTTAACGGCCATATCAAAAAATCTCATTTTAGCCTCGCCGCTTTGTCCCATACCCGTTTGGGCCTGAGCTGCCGATAGAAGAATAGTGGTGAGTGTAGTCATTGCTTGAAATTTAATTTTGCGAAAATTACTAAAAAAACGTTTAAAATGACCAGGGTATTGTTTAGGCTAAATTAATAACCCACAAATAATGGGGTTGGGCGTGCTACCTGAACTGGACAAATGGAGAAGGGTAGGAGCTTGTTTTGTCTTTTGTACTGTCGGGCTGGCTGCTATTTTCTGGAACAATAATGGGGCTGAAGCTCTCCTCGGAGTTGAAGGTGTTGCGTATTCGCCGCCTTAAATCCTTCATATTGTTGAAATCTTCACGGTAGAGAACTCCAACCCCGGTAGTGTAGCTATTCTGTTGATTGGTGGGAAGCAAGTCGTCGTTTGTACGGGCAAAGGCTTTCAGTCGCAGTTTACCCGACTGGTTTAGCTTAACGTCAATGTTGAAATCACCTGCAATTGGGCTGCTTGTGCTTCGCCTACCCACATCTACATTACCGTTGATGGATACCCTATCGTTGAGCAGCTGGGTAGATAGTGCCACCTCCATCTGGTTGGAGCTCAGCTCACTTTCCATGCCGGGTCTGTAGTTAACACCTATGTCAACCGAATTGCTCCATTGCGATATCCAGTTGCTGAACTGGTTGGATAGTAGCTCGCTGGCAGTGTTGTACAGGCCCATGGTACCCATGGAGCTTGAGCTCTGGGTCATCATTCCGGCCTGGTTGGGATCAGCTATAAAACTGTTGATTACCAGCAGACCCAGGAACTGGGTATTAACCTTTTCCTCGGTGTTTAGCGCTCCATCAACCAGGGCTTTTGTTTCGGCATCGGCGTTGGGAACTTCAATTCCAAACTTGATTACGGGCGAAGTGAGCTTCTGGGTGAGAAAAATTTTACAGTCAACCGGTACGCGGGTGGTGTACCTTTCGTCCATCAGTAGCTGCTTGAGCGAGGTTTTTACCCGGTACGCAGCTTCAATGTTCATGGTGGCATCTAGAGGTCCTCCGTTCCACGTTATGCTGCTGCCGGGCATTATGGTAAATTTCTTGTTGATTACCCCTTGGAGGGTAAAAAGGTAGTCCCCCTTTTCGATGTCAAAGTTTCCGAACATCCTGAAAACATCCTTTTCTGGGCTAATTTCCATTTTCAGATTTCCGCTACCGTTGGCCTTGATGATGTCGCCGAGCTTCTTGTCAATAATAATCTGCACCTCTGCATCGGGGGTTACCAGCAGGTCGAGGTTCAGGTTGAGGTTTACCTTTGACTTTTTTGTCGCTACAGGTTCGTCTATAACTATTTGGTCGGGATTGCTGCTAACAAAGGAAATGAAGTTGTTCTGCTTTACAGTTTTCTCCGTTGAAATCGGGAGGTAGATGGCTGTTTTGCCTTCTGTTTTTAGGTTGATGTTGAAGTTTAGGTTATCGGGTTTACCGGTTATAAAGATTGGTCCGGTGCCAAACACTGTTCCATAAAACTGGCTGTTGTCGTGCTCGGTAGTGTTCATGCAGAGGAAATTCTCGGCAGCCATGCCGATGTTAAAGTTGATATCCTTAAAGCTATTTGTCTTGATATCACCGTTTATGGTTGCTACCCGGTTAAACCGATCGGTGATTTTGAAATTTCTGAAGTATAGGTTGCTGTTGTCAACGGAAATTTTGTCGTTTATAGTAAAGGTTGACTTTAAGAAATCAACAGTTAGCGTGGCGTTGCTAAATGAGAGGTTTCCGTTAAGCATTGGCTTGCTTGTTTTCCCGTTCACCCTGATTTCCCCGTTTACATTTCCGGATAGGTCTGAAACACTACCCTTTAGCAAGGGGGCTAGGTGAACTAGCTTAACACGGTTTACATCTACCAGAAAATCCATACTTCCATCGTCGGTGTAGAGGTTTCCGGTTGCCTTCAGGGTTAGAGTGTCCTCATGGTTGTTGGTTAGCTCAACTGCCATGCGCTTTTCTGAATTAATCCAGGTGCTGGAGAAGGTTACATTTCCAATGGGATTTGAGTTTAGGATTAGCTTGTTGATGCTTAGTTTGGAAAAAAGCGTTGGATTTTGGTATGCACTGTTGATCTCGGCAAACCCGTTAATGGTTCCGCTTACGTTGTACCCCCTATTCTGCAGGTAAAGGTTAAGGTATGATATGTCCATATTAAGGAGGTTTACCTTGAGGGTATCCATGTTACTGGCTGAAAGTTTACCATCTATGTTGAAATGCTGATTTCTGCTGCGAATGGAGAAGCTGTTGAATTTTACTGAGGCCGTATCAATAACTACTGTCGAGGGGGACAGGTTCCATAATGAGTCGTTTATCACAAATGTAGATGGGTTAAAAGCAATGCTGGTGAGCTGACCATTCTTGTTATAACTTGTAAAATCGGCAGTGGCTTCAATTAGCCCGCGGGAGGCGGGTTGCTGGGTGTTTTGCCAGCCTATGGCAAGATTCAGCAGGTTATGGCTAAGGTACGAGCTGATCTTGAAATTCTCGATTTTTGAACTACCAATAGTAATCAACGGTGTATTGATGCTGGCCGTAAATAGGCTGTCCTTGGTTTGCCCTTCAGCAGCTAAATCTTTTATGCCGGTATTTCCAAAACGCATCTGGGGTACCCTGACTTTAAAAGAAAAGGTTTGCAAGTCGGGGTTGAGAATACCGAATATGCTGGTGTTTTCGGCAATGCTTAGCTGAGGCATGAGAACGCTGGTAATTTTTTCGGTTTTTTTAAGCCTGAATTTAACAAGGTAGTCGTTGTATTCAGGTTTTTCAACTCCTGTAAAGGCTACAGTGGAGGATTCTGTTTCACTCTCCGGCTTCATTGCCGGTATATACTTCAGAACGAGGTTGTTTAGGTAGGTAAAGAATTTTGAGTAGTTATACTTACTCCGTAGTTCTCCCTCAGCAAAGTCCGACTGAAGGGTAATAACCTTGCTGTCCTCTTTATTGTCGGCATTTATGGTTACATCGTCTAGTTTAAATTCCCCATGTTGGTTTCGGTACATCGAGTTCACAACCTTAATTTCCCCGCTGCTGTTGTCGAGGTTGCTGCCCCTGAACTTGGTGGTAAGCAAGAATGAGGCTTGGGAAACCGAATCCTTTTTGTTGAGGTTGAGCTTTACCAGGTCCAGCTTTGGTACAAAGGCTGAAAAGTCGAATACGGGAATCGTGTCGGAAAAGTCAATAATCCCCATAAAGTTGAGCTTGCAGTTGGGATCGTTGAGACGAACCGATCCGGAATAGGTTTTGTTTGTAAGGTTACCCGATATTACAATGTCGTTATAGGTGTAGCTGTTTGCCTGTAGGGAGTTGATGGTTGCGTTGGTGAAAAAGTTAATTTTTCTCTGGTTGTCAATGGTCCCGTTGAGCGATGCGCTTAGTGTTGCTTTTCCAAGAATTGGGCTGTTGCTAAACTTTCCCACATCCAGCTGTGTAGTTCTGAGATTCCCGTTGATGTCTATGTTGTTGCTTTTATCAGGCACGAATGATAGGTCAACGGCAATACTGCCAATGGCGCTGGTTAGATTTCCGTAGGCAACAAAGTTGTTGAGATAGCCGGTAAAGTTACCCTTATAGGTTAGGGTGCTGAGCATGTCAAAATTCTGGGGAAGGTTTACCAGGGGTTTGCCGGAAGAAGGGTTGGTAATTGCAGCTAAATCCTCACGGTTGGTTGATAATTCATATAGATCAATAACCATAAGGGTTTGTTTAATGTCCGGGAGCCCGGTTATGTTAAAGTTGGTTCGGAGTAATGTTTGCGATCCGTACCTCAGCTCAAGTCCCTTACCGCGTAAGTCTGAAATTGTACCCTTTACATGGCCATCAACACTAACTGCTAAATCAACCTTGCGAAACACGGGTGCAAAGTAGGAGAGGGTGCTGGTTTTAAGGTATGTTCCCGCAAATTGTGCATCCAGCTCCACGCTATGGACAAAATTGCCAAAATCCTTCCAGCTGGAAAAAGCAAAATTCAGCCTGTTGAGCCTTATGTTGGAGTCGTGTGCCTGCAACCTCAACTTGTCAAATTTCATGTTCGACCTGCATAAGCTAAAATTAGCCCGGAGGTTATCGAGCTTAAATCCGGAATGGTCGCTAAAATTAAGGCTGTTTATTGAAAGTGCTACGGTATCACGATGAATGTATAGGTTGTCAACCTTCAGGTTGAAGTTGCTGAAGTTCATATCCTGAAAGTTCATGCCGAAATCCGAATTTCTGGCTTTTGGAGCTGTTTTTTTCAGTATAAACCTGGAGTTGCTAATAGAAATACTGTTAGCGCTGAGCCTGAAATCCGATGAATCTTTTTTTGAGGGAAAGGTTTCTTTTATCTTTCTAATTAACCCGCTAAGGTTCATAACGCCCGACGAATCGGTAACAAAGTTGAAAGTGGTCTGATCGAAGTTTGCCCTTCCCAGCTCGATGTTGCTGGGTGCCAGTTTAAGGCCAAGCAGGGTAACGGCTATCCTGCCAGAATGTAGGAGTGTGTCGCCCTTTAGGTCGGCAATAAAAACATCCCTTAGAAGCAAGCTGGCAAATGGGCGAAAATCAACCCTGCCTACCGATACCTCAATTCCTAAGCGCTCTTTAAGGGAGGCGGTTACCTGGTCAACCAGATAGGTTTGGATCCGGCTGTTCTGAAGGGTTAACCAGATTAATGAGGGTACGGCCAGCAGGACAATGACTACCCTTAACAATATTTTTGCTGTTTTTTTGATACCTTTGCCTATATTTATGGGTATAGTAAACCTAAATTTAATTCTCAAACTTCGTTCCGAAAGTAAGCAATTAGAAATGTTTTTTGGAATTGTCCATTCCGAATGTTTCAATCAATTTGATGGTTTAATAAAAATTAACGATGAGCATAACTATTCTGGGGATTGAATCGTCATGCGATGACACCTCTGCAGCGGTGATTCGCGATGGATTCTTGCTCTCCAACCTAATAAGCAGCCAGGAGGTGCATAGGGAGTATGGAGGCGTTGTTCCGGAACTTGCCTCGAGAGCTCACCAGGCGAATATAATTCCAGTAGTTGACGGAGCGCTAAAAAAAGCCGGTGTGGGTATTGGCGAAATCAATGCAGTTGCCTTTACACAGGGTCCCGGCTTAATGGGTTCGCTCCTGGTTGGAAGTTCGTTTGCCAAGGGAGTAGCCTTGTCGCGTCAAATTCCCCTTGTTGCAGTTAACCATTTGCAGGGGCATGTGCTTGCCCACTTCATCAGCGACGACAAAGCTCAGGATCACCCATCGTTCCCATTCCTATGCCTGCTGGTTTCGGGTGGGCATACTCAGCTTATTATTGTTCGTAAGCCCCTTGAGATGGAGATTGTTGGGCAAACTATTGATGATGCTGCAGGCGAAGCTTTCGACAAATGTGCCAAGGTGATGGGGTTACCCTACCCGGGAGGGCCTGTGGTTGATAAGCTGGCTGCCGGGGGGAACATTCATGCTTTTAGATTTGCCCGTCCCATAATTAAAGGACTTGACTTCAGCTTCAGTGGACTTAAAACGTCGTTTTTATATACCCTGCGCGATAGGGTTGCTGGCGACCCTGATTTTATTGCAAAAAACAAGGCCGATTTATGCGCATCGCTTCAACATACCATTATTGAGATTCTTCTGGCCAAGGTGGAGGCTGCCGCCAAAAAATTTGGAGTAACGCAGGTGGCCATAGCTGGAGGTGTATCGGCAAACTCCGGCCTGCGAAAGGCCATGACCGAACTCGGTGATAAACACGGCTGGCAGGTTTACCTACCCCAGCTTCGCTATACAACCGATAACGCCGCCATGATTGCCATTACCGGTTACTATAAGTATCTGGCAGGAGAATTTTCACCTCTGGATATTATGCCAATGGCTCGAATACCTTTGTTGTAAAGGGATAAGGAGTAAGCTAAAAGGTTTGAGTTGGGTCGGACTGGACGAAACCTGCCCGGATACCAACTGAACTTGCTCCACTCCTGGTGGAACTTGTCCGGCTACTGACGGATTCGATGACCTGGACAACCTTTGCGGACTTGCAAAAATATCCCGCCCTTTCAGGGCTTAATGCTGCTGGAGTAGTTTTGTTCAAGGGGCTTCACCCAACCTAATTGAATCCGTCCACCTTTTCCGGGTACACGCCACCCAGTTCAATGTTAACAGTTCAACATGGTTAAGTTGCCCCTTCGGGCGAAAGGTATTTTCGTAAAATGTTGAAAAGGTCAACTCTACTTACCGGTTTGGTAATGAAATCGTTGCAACCGGCTTCAATGCTAAGGTTTATTTTAACCCCGGAGCTGTAGGCTGTTTGCGCAACTATTATGACTTTTGTATCAATTTGCCGGATTGCACGGGTTACCTCAATTCCATCCATATCGGCAAGGCGTAGGTCCATTAGCACCATATCAACATTGTGGTTGGTGCTGAAAATTTCAATTGCCTCGCTTCCCCTTTTGGCATTTATGATACTGCATCCTGTATCCTCAAGCATTTTGGCTAGCAGAAAGTAGTTGGAATGGATATCCTCGACTATAAGTATTGTTTTATTCTTAAGCTGAGGCGGCTCCTGAAGGAGGAAGTGCTTGCCGTTTTTGGCTGTTACCCTTTTTCGGGTACCAATTGGGGTGTAGGGGATTTCAAAATTTACGGTTGTTCCCAGATTCTCGGTCGTTTCTATCCAAATTCTACCGTTCAGAAAATCAATAAGTCGTTTTACTACCGGAAGGCCAAGTCTGAGGCTTCCGTAAGGATTCGAGTCGTTTGTCTGAGTAAATGGTTCATAGAGTGTTTCAAGTTGGCTGTTACTTATTCCTGGTCCGCTATCCTGCACCCAGAAATGAAGCATGGCGTCGTTTGTTTTCTTGCAACCCAGCTCAATATACCCCTTGGGTGTGAACTTAACCGAGTTGTTTATCAGCTTTGTGAAAATATTCCTAATGAGGTTTCTATCCGAAAGGATGTCAAAATCAATCTCTTCGTCAATGAAGGTTTGAATGGCAATATGATCCTTATCAAATATTCTAAGTTCGTTTAGCAGCAATGCGTGGAGGGTACCAAACAAATCCTGCAGGTTGATGCGCTGGTACACCAGCTTGAGCTGGTGGGTTTCTAGTTTTGAAAGGTCTAAAATGTTGTCAATTTGATGCTGCAGGACGGTGGCGCTCTTGTTGATTTCCTTTGTATAGTGCAAGGTTTGTTGTGGTTTAACGTGTGGCCCGTTCAACAGCTCGCTATAGCCAATGATGGTGTTCAGGGGTGTTCTGATTTCGAACGATAGGTTAGCCAAAAGCATATCCTTAAAGGCTTCAAGTTCATTATTTCTTAGCGACACGGTTTCCAGGCCTTTTCTTAGCATATCTACCTCATGAGTAAGCTGCTCAATTTGCTCTCTTTGCTGGCGAGTTATAAGGTTGTGTTTGTTGATTCTTTTTCTGATTCTCCAGCGATGAAAAAGCAAAAGTCCGATAATGGCAGCTGTAAAAATACCAGCAATCCAGGGTAGGTCAGATATTGTATCCCTGGTACTTTTAGGCTCATACACAAAGTTGTTCAGGCTACGTGTTTTGCTAATCAGACCAGCCCTAAGCAGCACTTCGGTCATTTGCTTCCACCTTCCCATGTTGGAGTGGCCAATGTTGATGAAGTCGGGCTGAATGAACTCCTTAACCCTTTGAGCTTCATTCAGCAGGTGCTCGGTTGTTTTGGTTGATTTATACTTGGTCTGTATGAGCTTAACTATCTCCTCAGGATTTTGAAGGGCGTACTCCCATCCTTTAATGCTGGCTTCCAGGAAGCGATTCGTCCTCGATGGATTTCTTTTAACTTCTTCCTGGGTGGTGAAAAGGCATTCGGCATAAAAATCTATCCCATATTTTTTAGGTGAAATAACCCTGTAGGGTATGCCAAACTTGTCGAGGAAGTAGGGTTCGTTTGTCAGGTAAGCCTCCGTGGCATCAACCTGGCCGTTTAAAAGCCTGTTGAGCGAGAAGGAAGCGCTGACGGCTTTTATTTGTGATGGCTTAATGCCCTCAACACCCAGCATGGCAAGTATATCGGTTGTACCGCCACCCTTTGCGCTTAGCTCTATGGTCTTGTTAACCAAGTCGCCCGGGGTGTAAATATTGCTGCTGGCAAGAACCAGCAAAACCGACGGGCTGCTTTGGAAAATTGGAGCGAGGAGAACCAAAGGCTTGCCATTCATGTACTGGACAAGCAAGTCGGAGCAGGCAACACCGTAATTTGCCCTGCCCGACAACACCTCGTCAATAGCCGAGGTGTTGGATGGAAGTTCCCTTATCTCGACATTCAATCCGGCCTTCTCGTAAAATCCCTTTTCAAGTGCTGCGTAGTACCCGGCAAACTGGAATTGATGCTTCCATTTTAGCTGGAGAACAATGGTGTTGGAGTTTTTTCCGTAGGCTGATGACGCTAAAAAACCTACCAGGAATAGTAATAGAAGTGGTAGTATTTTTTTTAATACAATAACACCCGCGGTATTAATGCGATTGGTATGGGAATGCTTTTTAGAAATGGTTGAAATCTTCACGTCGGGCTAGCTAAAAGAATCATTATGATTTACACTTTTACGCAATGTTAAAGTTACACTATTTATTAAAAAAAATCTGCATCAGCTTTTAAAAAATTACAACTTACACGGCCTAACGGGTAGGCGTTAAATTGCTTCAAATTCAAGTGTGGCCGGCAATTCGGATGTTAGAATGTGGTGCTAAAATATAAAAGTTGGGAATTTTCTGAAAAACCTATTTTAATGTATAATGATTTGCAAATGTTGTATCAGGTTGGAGCTACTTCACTTTAAGAACCAGCCCCTTGAGGTATTCACTCTCAGGGTGGTAAATGTTTATAGGATGATCTGCTGGTTGTGAGAGTTGATGGAGAATGGATATCTCACGGCCCGAAATGGCACTGGCCGAGAATACGGCATTCCTGAAATCGGTTTTATCCACCACCTGCGAGCAGGAAAAAGTAAATAGCAAACCTCCAGGTTTCAACCTTCGGATGGCAGCCAGATTCAAGCGCTTGTAGGCTTGCAGGGCATTTTTGAGTGCATCCTTATGCTTGGCAAAGGCCGGAGGGTCAAGAACTATAATGTCGAAGAATTCGCTTGTTGACCGCAGGTAATCAAAAACATCGGCTATAAGTACTTTGTGGTTTGTAGTGGGGCTAAAGTTGAGGTTGATATTTTGCTGCAATGCCTTTACAGCTGCTTCGGAACTTTCAACATCGGTTACCTCGGAAGCCCCACCTGCCAAGGCGTAAACCGAGAAGCCTCCTGTATAGGCAAAAGTGTTAAGAACGCTCAAACCCTTAGCGTAACTTTGTAGCAGATGACGATTTTCGCGCTGGTCAAGAAAAAATCCGGTTTTCTGCCCCTGCTCAAACGAAACGATGAATTGGTGGCCATTCTCAATAAACGTTCCTTTAGTGTCGCCTTCCCCTTCAATAAATCCATCGGAGGGATGTAAGTTTTCGCGTCGGGGAAGGGTGCTGCTGCTTTTATCGTAAACTGCCTTTATGTTTCCGTCGAAAATCTCTATAAGAGCGCGGGCAATTGCCTGGCGGGCAAGATACATACCTGTTGAATGGCACTGAATTACTGCGGTTGAACCGTATATGTCAACTATGAGCCCGGGTAAGTTGTCGCCCTCGCCATGCACCAGCCTAAACATGCTGGTTTCTCCGCTTGGAAAAAGCCCGGCAGATTTCCTTAGGTTTAGGGCCTCAGCTATTCGCTGAGTCCAAAATTCAGTATTGATTTCTTCCTGCTGAAAGCTGAGAACCCTAACAGCAATTGAACCTGTATGGAAATGCCCAACCGCCAGAAAGTGGTCGTCCGGGTCATAAACCTGAACCACCTCGCCTTCGGTTGGCGAACCTTCTACATGTTTAATGGCACCGGAAAATATCCAGGGATGGAATCGTTTTAACGATTGCTCCTTGCCTGGTTTAAGCGTTACTCGGGGTGAATTCATGGTCATTTAATAGGTAAAATAAAAACATAAATGGAAAAGCTATGTAAAAGATTAGGGCTAAAGCTAAGGTTATGCTTGGTTGTATGCTGTGGAATTGCGTTATTCCCAATAAACACTCAAAAATGCGATTAAAACATTGCTGTATGCTTACGTTCGCCTATGCCTGGTTTTTCCTGAAGTAGCCTGATGTAGATCTCCCTGCAAACCCACGCATCAGTAGCGGCATACTCCACCTGCTGGGTGGTCAGCTCGGGTGCCTCCCAGTTGCTCAGCTGCTGGCTCTTTGAAACTCTTCCGCCCAAAACTATAGCCGCCATTTTTCTAACGCTCACGTTCTCGATGTTATAATTCGTTACAACCTGCTGAAGATCAATAAATCCACGAGGTGTGAATGTGTGAATTTGCTTCAACCCCTTTAAATCGTCTCTTATGGCTGCACCTACCTTGATGATTGAAGAATCTTCGAGAAAAGTCAGAAGTGCAGGCGGAATTCCCGTGCTTTTAACTCTAATAATTGCTGCAAGGTTTGAAGAGGCTAGCTGGAGCAGAGAGATTCCATTGCTTCTACCTTTTTTAAATGAAGGTCTTGACTCCGTGTCGAATCCCACTAAGCGACTATTCGAAAGTTCAGCCAGGCACCTCTCCAGGTGGTTATTTTCCGAGACCACAACAGTTTCGCCCTCAAATACCAGTCGGGGTAGTTTCGCTATCTCTTCGTTGCTGATGCTGGTTGCAAACATTATCTAATCCTGAAACGGGTTACTATCGTTCTGACGGCGGGTAATAAACCAGCTCGACGTGTCAATTTTTGAGGAATCTTCCGGTTCATCAATATTTTCCAAATCCACATCCCCGAATTGAAGGGTATGGAAAGCCCGTATGAGCGCCACAAGTCTCACTCCCCAGTACTCGCCAAAATTTTCGCGGCATTCCCAGATGGCATCATTCATAATCTCCTCCTTACCGAGCTGGTAGCGCATGGTAAAATTTTTTAAATCCTGGTAGATATCGGCCAGATACTCGGCAATGCTGGCGGTAATCGTTTCAAAAGAACCCTCGGGTTGCTGGTAGTTAAATTCAGCAAAATCGTCATGCTGGCCTAGTAATCCTTCAACTTTTTGTATAACAGCAACATAGTCGTTTTCGGAAACGAATTGCTCGTTACCTTCATCGTAAATAGGCGTAGTCTCGGGCAGTAGGGCAGCCTTGTAGTAAAGCAGCGGCAGAAGCTTGCTGCTGGCCGATACGAAATTTCTGGTTGAGTAGCTTTCGCAACCTTCCAGAAAGGAGCAAAACTCCTTGGCCACCGTTAAAAACTCCAACGTATTACGGCCGTAAACAGTTGCTTTTATATCCATCTCTCACCATTATGAGCTACAAAGATAGCTATTGTGGTGAGGTCTTTTGTAGGATAGCTTACAAATAAACGAATGACAGCATTTTTAACAGCCTAACGATGGCTGAAACTGCCCAATTTGTTTTGGTACAGTAGCACATAAACCCGGTAGGGTGGTGAAAATTGTGGAGAGTTTTAGTCGGGAATTTCTGAATGCAGGTGGTGCTACCCTCTAACAAACAGGGCTTTAATAATATGGCTGGTCATTTTTGGGTTTTCTTTCAGCCTACGGGTGGAGTAGCCAAACCATTGCTTCCCGAATGGAACGTAAACCCTCATGGTATATCCCTTACCCACAATTGAGTCTCGAAGTTCAGGAGTTACACCGTAAAGCATCTGGAATTCGAGCATATTGCTGGGGACTTTGTACTTTTCTATCAGCTTATATGCACCTTCAACTAGGGGTTTGTCATGGGTTGCGATACAGGCGTATATTCCGTTTTGGAACATGAACTCCAAATCTTCCAGGTAATGCTGGTTTACTTCCTCGTATTTTTTGAATGCTATTTCTGCAGGTTCTACGTATATGCCCTTGCAAAGGCGGTAGTTCATGGGAATTTCCTTTGAATTCAGGTCAAGCAACTTTTTCAAATCATCCAGGGTTCTCTTTAGGTAGGCTTGTACCACCAAACCAACATTTTTGGGATATTCTGACTTGAGCCTCCGGTATAGCTCTATTTCCAGGTCGGTACATGATGAGTCCTCCATATCTATTCTGATGAAACTGTTGTAGGAAGCAGCCTTCGCAACAATTTCGCGTAAATGTTGATAGCAAACTTCCTTATCAATCAGTAGTCCAAACATGGTTGGCTTTACGGAGTAGTTACCGTCAATTTTTTCTTTTTGGATGATGTCTATCAGCGAAAGGTACTCCTGCTTGTTCTTTTCCGCCTCTTCAAGAGTTTTGATGAATTCCCCCAGTATGTCGAGGGTAACTTTTACGCCCTTGTGGTTGAGATCTCGGGCAACCCTTATGGCATCATTAACGGTTTCACCGGCGATGTAGCGCTTGGAAAAAACCCAAATCAGCTTTTTAGGAAGGTAGGGCAGCATGGCTGCAATCATTTTATTCAGCATCATTTTTTAATTTTTATGTTGAAAACGAGAATATGGTTAAGCTATGAAGTCCAACTTGTACATATAAAGTTCAAAAGGTTTAAAAAGTTCAAAGTTTTGATGTTTAAAAGTTGATGATGAACATCTTGTTTTTGGATTTCTTTACCCTTCCCTTGTCTTCAGCCCCAGCTGGGGAAGGGCATTCTCCGCGGTGCCCGGAAAGGTGGGAATCGTTGAAAGTTGCCGGTATTAGAAAAACGGCATAAAAGCATGACCCACAAATGGGTCGGGGGCGGAACGTAGCACGGGAATGCCCAAGCGGCACTGTTTGAGCCACGCCGCAGGCGGGGCGAGTTGTGCCGCGTGGCAGTTCCGCCCCCGGGGAACCCATCGGGTCG
>Ga0209201_1000458_pt1 | contig 57801 bp, 42 predicted proteins | sample AD_UKC055_MetaG_FD_184411 | JGI IMG/M metagenome (GOLD analysis project Ga0209201, IMG submission 184411) | Active sludge microbial communities of municipal wastewater-treating anaerobic digesters from USA - AD_UKC055_MetaG (SPAdes) (version 2) | ecosystem: Engineered > Bioreactor > Anaerobic >...
GTCCCAAGCCGCGGCGGTGGATGTGTTGCAAGCCACAACCACCATCTTGACCCCCAGATCTCTAAAAAAGCCTGTGATCTCCCGGCAGTATCGTCGCACCGTCTCGGACGACTTGTTCCCGTACGGAACGCGGGCTGTGTCGCCGAAATAGATCAGCCTTTCTCGCGGCAGATCATCCAGAATTGCCCGCGCTACCGTAAGCCCCCCAATACCGGAGTCAAACACCCCTATGGGCGCAATGCGGTTCTTTCCAGCAAATTGCATCTCAACCCCGCCTGTTGTTTCGATCACTTTCTCCACCTTTCCATTCCTGTGTGCGTTTTCCTGTTTATTGGCCGGGATTTAAGAGAGACTCCGCTGAATCGTAAAACACGAACGTTTTATCCGGAGCCAAAGGCTCCGTCAAATCCCACAACAAATCGTCTTCGACCAGCTCTCCTTCCACAAGAATCTGGACGGTTTGGATGGCGCTGTCGTGATCGGCGAGGGTATTCACCAGCGAATAAATCGAGGCCCATTCCGCCAGAGCATGCCCCGGACGGCTGTCGATGAACTCTCGCGAGAGGCTGAGAACCACACACTTCTGAGCTTCATCCCAAAAAAGCGATTGAAGGCGTGTCCCCTCGGGAATTGTCGGAAGGAGATTCCGCGCACTCGGCCCGTCGATTAAAGCCTTGACAAGAGTCTCGAGCCGGTCCTCCAGCCGACCCGACAGGACCAGCGTTCTGCGCTCTTTTACCAGAAGCCGATGATCCGAGGAGAGGAAATACAGGGGCACGGTGAAGGTGTTGTTTTCATCCGGTGGCTCCTCCTTGACCGGTATGGGCGGCAATTCGAGAGCGGTGGATGGGCCACGCATAGAGGAGACCAGCAGGGATATTCCCACGCCCAGCATAACGATCAGTCCGAATGAAAGGATGACTAGAATGGCTTTCTGCATCGTTCCGCTCGATCAGGGAACCAGGGATTCCCGAATGGGTCGCCCTTCCTGACGGTACACCCAATTTCCGACGGCCAGAGACAAAGTTTCCGCAATCCTGGACTGAAATCCCTGGCTATGCAGAATCTGTTCGTGTTCAACATTTGTCAGACTACCCAGCTCGACGACCGCGCCCGGCATCAGCAGCCCGCTGAGAACCGCCAGGCGGCCTGAACGCGGTCCCTCCTCAAATGAAACCGTACCGATCCCGGACAGATCCGCATAAGCGGTTTTCAGTGCATTGTGCAGAGTTGCAGCCAAATCCCGACTTTGCTGAAACCAGAGGGCGGAACCCAGCTGCCATGGGACAAAACGACTTCGCAAGGAAGAGGGGTCCAGGCTCCTGCTGTCGAGAGAGAGCGCCTCATTCGCTGGTGGAGCCTGATACAACACGGAAGGCAGGCTCATCGCGGGATCGAAAAGACCACCGGCATGAAGGGATACAAACGCGCAGGCCTCCGAACTGTTCGCGAAGGTTACCCGATCCACAATCGGAATATCTGTCTGCTCTCGGCGAGTTAAAGAGACATCGATCTCAAAAGCATTCTGGATCATTTCTTCACAGAGTTTTGCAACCGTGAGAACCACCTCGGCCTCGCTGGTGGTTCCTGTTCCTACACTGCCCATATCCTGGCCGCCGTGTCCGGGATCGATCACCACCACAATCTGTCCGGACGAGGATCGTAACGGCTGGATCGATTGCTCGGATTCCGCTCGGGGAGCGGTCCAGGGGGCAAGCGGGGAGATTTCCGGCTCGAAGTCGATGGCGGGAGTGGGAAGCGGCTGTGAAAGGAGAGGCGTCGGTTCCGGTTGCGGCGTGGGCAACTGGATGGAGTATCCCAGAATCGGCTCCAAAACATCGACGATTATACTTCTGGGGATTGCCAGACGATTCTGCACAAATCGGACCGGCTGACTGAGACGGAACACCTGGTTGCCGAGAGTTGCCACACGGCTATCGACCAGCAGAACCAGTTTCGCCTCTCCCGGAAGAATGATTTCGAACCGACCCAAAAGGGGATCCCAATTCCAGGATGAACCCAGAGCCTTGCACAAATCCGTTGCGGGAATGTAATCCGGCGGAAGGGCTTCGGCGATCGGTTTTGGTGACGTCAATGAATCCCATCGCTGGACAGCCACAATAGGTCCGCCGGAGAGCAGAAGCACCGACACAACCAGGAGCCATAGAAACGTATTGCGGAGGATCGAATTCGGCATCATTCTGGGGCTGATCTCATATTGTCATAGTAACATGACTGCCTCGGCTTCTCCCGCCCGGTCACCTGTCAACGACTCGTGAGAATCGAGACGGTATCATTTTCAGTGCGGACCGCAGCCGAATCCGGATATCCGTACCGGTTGAGATCATCTGCCGGAAGTCATGTCGCGCTACCTCCAGAGAGGAAACGTTCCGGAGAGGAAAAAGTCCCATTTCAACGCTCGGCATGGACATTTTCGGGCAACCAGATTTCCACAGGATTGCCAAAGAGAGTCCCAGGAGGGAAAAAAAAGGCAAAAAGCGTTCTCCATCCGCTCGAGATGGGATGCTTCACTGTATTGTTCCTCGGCAAGGGGGATTTTGACTGTGGTAGAATCTATCGCAGGATCCGTCGGACTTCAACAACGACATTCCCCTGGCACAGGGCAGGATCATTCTCCGTCATCGCCGATTGATTCGACCGGACATTGGCTCTTGGCTTCCCGGCATTGAGCCAGTTCTTCGGCATTTTCCGGCTGTTTGTAGACCACGTCGTGATCTCCGTCTTTCCCCTCTCTGAAGTTGTTGGGAGCCAGCTCGACACACAAGCCGCACACGATGCAGCTCTTATCGACATACCAGGGTCCTGGAGCGTTGTCTTCCCATTTTTCATTCCGATCAGGCATTGCAATTCCTCCGAACGTAATAAACGCCGCATATAGCGGCGAGAGGTGTCGTCCTTTCCCGTAGTATACGGAATTCGGCGCCGATATGGAAAGGATGCGGGGGCGCCTGTTCTTGTGCAAGAAAACGGGTTGGAGACTTAAAACAAAGACTGTATTTGATCGACTGTTTCTGCCTTCCGCAGAGTCTCTTTGATTTCCATCAATTTCCGAATGGAATCGATTCTCTCGAGACGGGGAATCAAAGCCAGGCCGGCATCCCCGAATTTCAGTTCCAGAGCCAGTCGAATTCCCTCGCGAAGGCCTTCTAAGCGGCCTTCCTCACGGCCTTCCTCACGGCCTTCCTCACGGCCTTCCTCGCGGCCTTTATTATGGATTCTCTCGAATACGGTCGGCATGAGCTTACCTCCTGTTTTCGGCAGGGCTTTCAGTACACCTGCGCGCATTTGCTCTTCGCTGATGTTTTCCGTTGCGTACCCCACATAGTTTAATACAGTCCACAGGAAATCCATAATATCCTGCTCTTTTCGCAATCCTCTCAGCAATTCACAAATCCCCACAAACCGTTCCCCGAAATCGTCGTCATAGATATGTTTCATCAAGAGCAGCACAACTCGTGAAAAAACCTGTCCCCGGATGTCCTTTTCACTATATCGCGACAAATCGTACAGGCAATACTCGAACGACGGGATAAACCGTGAGAATCCTTCAATCTTCCTGAACAGATTCGCGAAATCGGTATCGGCTCTCCAGCGCTCCTTCCCGTGATAAAACACGATCGGAATAATATGTGGCAGACATTCCGCAGCCTTTTTATTTCGAGTTCGCTCCCAAATCTGAACCATATAACGCAAAAGATCGAATGCCACTTGCGGCTCCGGTCGGCTTTTATGTTCAAATAAGAGGTAAACATAGACCTCTTCCCCGTCGCGCACTCTGGCTCTGTAGAGCAAGTCTGTAACGTATTCGCGCAATTCGGCGTTGACAAAGGTTTCCCCCGTGTTTTTCAGGCTTCCCGGCATCAGGTGGCAAGCAATTTCCGGCAAATTGCTGAAAAGAAAATCCTCCACCATCTCCGGATTGGAGAAAGTGGTACGGAAGAAGCGGTCGTGGGGTTGAATCGGCTCGGTCATTGGATCCCGTTTGTTTTTATATACGGATTCATTCCAAGTTCTGTCGCGTCGGATTCACGGGCCAAAGCGCATGATATCCCCATAACTGGCAAGGCCGTTGGAGGAATCGTAAGGCACGTAGGAACGGTTCGCTGATGATTCGTAGTTTCCATCCGGCCCGGCGCCCAGAAGCACCCAGCGACCGCGACGGGCCTTTTCTTCAGGCAGCAGGTCGTAATAGATGCTGTTCGCCTTGAATCCATCGGTTTGGGTGGGATCCTGGAACGGGTAAAGGTTCGCACCGAATCCCGGATTGTCGCCCGCGTTCTTCAGGTTATAGAACAGGTCTACAGCGATGGAGTTCATATAGGCAATCGGCGTGGTCAACCGAATATAGAACGCCAAACGGCTGTTGGCTGCGAGCTGATCGCGCGTGGGATACGAGTTGTTATCCAGCCGATAGGATTCTACTGCGACGGAGATGTTGCGGTGATCCGACTCGGTACGGGCCAGTTTGGCGCGGATCTGCGCATTCAAGAAATTCGGGACGGCAATCGCGGCAAGAATCCCGATGATCGCGACCACAATCAGCAGCTCGATCAATGTGAATCCGAAACGAATAGCGATTTGATTCTTCATGGGACCGATTCTTTGTCAATAATTGATAATCTCAAAATTATCGAACAGGTTCTTGTTTCCTGAACCATTGTAAAAGCCAACCTCGAAAATAGACTCCCTGAACGGAACAGGAAAGGCAGTCTCGTGGCCCAGCACGCAATAAAGGATATCCCTTTCCCGATGGGCACGCAGTGTGAATCCCCGCAGCTTCGTCTCCAGGCGTTTCTTTGCCAGGGGTTCCACGGAATCGCCGGTCACACGTTCCAGCAGAATCAACACATCGAACCGATCCGTCCGAACAACAAACCGAACATACTCATTGGCGCACTCCTTCCGGAACGCCAATCCCGCTGTGGCTTCTGTCCGGGTCTGTTCCAGGAAAATATCGCAAGCGGCGGTGAATTCCTTTGCCTCGCAGGGAATCCACAGGAACGAATCGGCCTCTGTCTGAGTGGGAACCGCAAGCCCGCCTTTCACCTCCCACGGGGAAGAGGGGACATACTTCGGGCCGATCTCCGGTTTCTCCACCGGACTGTCCTTTCGGTTGAATGTATCCCGCACAACCGGTGAGACTTCTTCAACCGGATAAGGCCCCTGCGGCGATTTCTTACATAAGGCGAGGTTGAAAAGCAATCTCTTGAATATGGAAAAATGCAGAGCCGTTTTCGCGTTCGGATTCCGCCCGCATTTGAGATACCCGGCATCGGAACATTGTTTCAGAAGGGCATCGAAATTGCCTGATTCATCGAACCCGGTCAGCGTCGCCAGGATCGGCAGCGCCGTTCCCCACTCTGCCCGTTTGTCGGGATTCTCTCGGAGAATCTTTGTGATCGGATCGAATCGCCCCCTCTTGGCCGGATTCTCCGCGTACTTCAGGAAAAAATTCTCCAGGCATTCCAGCATTTCCGCATTGGAGAATGCCGCCTCAGAAATATAAATCCCCTGTGCATTCTGCAGCGGTACTCCCCGCGCGCCGAGCATCTGGTCGATGACATGGTTCTCGGTCCCCGGCATGGCGTCGTCGAAAAACACAATGGAGCGCCCCGACTCAATCAGACCGCGCAACTGGACTTTCTCGACATCCACTTCGTGAGGTGATACCCCATCTCTTAATGCAGTATACGCGGCCATGGCACACCCCGCCCCGATCTGAAACCTCCCCGGCTCCATGCGTGGAAATGCCGAATAGGCTTGGTGAGTGTACGCACCCGCCGAGGCCACCAGTAATCCTGTCGCTTCACTTGGTCGGGGGATGCAGACATCGAAGGGAATGCAACACACTCCGAATCCCTGTTTCAAGAACCGGGGGATCTGCATTCCTTCCGGTCCCGATCCCTCCACAAATCGGTTTGTCACACCATGGATGTCGATATTCATGGCATTGAAATAAAAGCTGCGGGGATGCCAGTAGGTTTTCCGGCAGTAGGCATCTGTTCCCTGGTTCTCCATGAATTTCCCGCCGAACACGCGGTCATTCACCATGCGTCTTCCCTCGCGCATGTACAACAGGGACGGCAACGGCATATCGCCCATCCGTGTGGAGGTCCCAAAATCGGCAAGTGTATATTTCGCTGGAAATCCTTCATGGAATGTCTTGGTGGACAGCCCCCATTCCGTTCTGCCGAGAACATGCTGACCGTAATACAGCGCTCCCAGGGTCCGCGCGATATGTTTCCGTTCGTTTTCCTCGCGGTCGGCGATATTCATGGATTCGAGCACATGCTTGCCGTTGGGCATTCTCCAGCCCTCAATGTACGAATACCATTGATCGGAGCTGAACCGGTAATGATTGTCGGCCAGTGGAACGCCGCCGACTCCGCGCATCCATTGGTAGGCTCCGGGATCGTATCCGGCAGGCGGAAGAGTCAGCAGCCAGGGATTATCGGGAGATCGTTCGCCGAGTTTCTCGATGGTCAGAATGGCGCTCCAGGCCATGGTGCGGGCGACCTCATCCGCCTGGAATGTCGATTGCGGTAAAGGTTCGCCGCCTGCATGACTCCCGTGTGAGGCCGATACGTAGATTTCCCCCGCTGAGTATTCCAGGTTGCGGGTCGGATCGTCGGAGGCGACCTTGCCCTCCCGCTTCAGTGTCATCGAAACACCCGCCAGATACGCCGTGTCGCCCTCGATTTCCGCGTCGATTGTAATCTTCGGGTGAATCGTGATCGTCCGGTCGATTTCTTTGCGATGTCGGAAAACGACAGCGGTGATTTGCTGCTCCTGTTTCCGAACGGCATCGACATAATAGTCCGCAATGATCGTGACATTGGGAAGTTTTTCAAGTTCGCTTTTGATATATCGAAACACGGTGTGCGGTGGGGCGACATATTTGGTCTCTTCAATCTGCAATCCGGTGGCAACCCGGCCCAGCACGTCCATTTCCATGGAGAAACCGCCGACGTAACGGATGAGAATGTCGCTATCGGGATTGAGACCGTTGCTTTCCAGTCCGCCCAGGTCGCGGGGAGCGCGCATGACCAGGATCGTGTCGATTCCCAATCGTCCGGCGGTCAACGCCGCAGCAGTTCCCGCCGAGCTCCCGCCGACAACCAGCAGATCGCAATGATAGATTTGCTGGTTGGCCGGGTATGGATTGGGAGCGGAGCGAAACGCCTGCGCCGATGCTTTCGATTTGCGAGATAGTCCCACTCCGGCGATGCCCAATCCGGCAACTGCGGAACGAAGAAAGTGGCGTCGGTGCATGGCGGACCTCTTATGGTAGTGTCTTGTAACTGAATTACCTTTGCAGAGTCACGTCATCGCGAGGAGCGGCCCGGAGTCTGCGAAGGGCCGCGACGTGGCGATCTCAGGCTTACGTTCGATCCAACGGCGAGATTGCCAGGCTTCGCTCGCAATGACGATGTGGTAAAGACTATTCGGTTACACAACAATAGGTTTAGATCAGCCTTTTTCCTTCCCTTTCAATGAGATGTGTGAAGCGACTTGGAGGAGACAGCGGGATCAAATCCAGCGGCACACGGATTTCATCTTCGATTCGGCCACCAAGTTCATAGAATCGCCATCCGTCAACGCCGTCACATGCCAGATCCAAATCCTCGGCGGAATCCGGAGAGTGCAATGCACTGCCAAACAAGATCAGACGTTTCGCGCCGAATTGTCTGGCTATGGCAGCCGCTTTTTCAATCTGTTGCTCCGATATGGCCATGGCAATGTCTCCTATCCTCTTCTTATCACAGTATACCGCACATCTCTGGATTCGGCCTCGCCAGGAAAGTCCGTTGACACCGATTCAGTCCATTATCCGGTAGATCGCGCCGTCTTGACATTGTCGGATTGTCTCCAACACAAAGATATCCCGAATCTCATCCAGATTGTAGATGTAGTCTTTACGACCGGCATTGAACCACACGAGATAATTGGATCCGTCTGTAGACATCTTCGCCTTGAATTCTTCTATCGTCTCCGCGCGAAACGGACTCATGACGGCAGACTGATCGGCGAATATATACAGAACATCCGCCGCGTTGCTGAATATCTTTCCTTCGATCGGTTCTTGCCGGATCACCCGGAGCAATTCCGACTCTCTCCATGTCTTGTGGCTGTATCCCCCGGCACCGTATGTGCAATGATAAATCGCTTTGTCATGGACCCGATAGGCCGTGTACCCTATCCAATACAACGATAATGATACAAGGAGAATCGAAATAATGGTTCTTCGGCCCCGGTTCCGATAATAATTGAACAGATCATCTACCGACTTGATAAACAGAAAGACCACAAACGGATATATCGGGGACAGGATACGATCGGCTATCCGATCAAAACAGACCATTGTGGCAAGGGCGACTACCGCAACAATATAAACACAGGTGAACAGGACGATGACAGGAACCTGCACATCGCGAACAGGCGATTCTCTGTCTTTCCATATAGAGCGCAAGACATGGAACCCGGCGGCTCCCCCGAACAGCATCAGAAGGATTTTCCTGACCCAGGAAGGAATCTCAACAGGAAAAAACCAGATACTGATAACATTCAACATGTCATTGAGGTTCTGATAGCAGGTGTACTGCGAGGAGATGCGAAATCCCGTTAAAGTGGATGTGAGTATATAATTCCGGGCCAGATACAGACCTAGTGGGAAACAAGAGACGACAAAAAAACCGGCGGACAGCGCCATTCTCTTTCGGAGAGATGAATTCGGCCAGTACGCAATGATGATCGCCGAAATCGCGAATGCCAGCATGACACCGATGTATCGCTGCAAGCAGGTTAGAGCGGTCAACAGGGATACTGCAAGCAGGAGCCACATACTCCGGCGACGGAAACAGGAGGGAATCAAAAGAATCGTAAGCAAGACCAGGACAATAAACAAAGACTCGCTCAGCAGCCATATCGAGGCGGAAAGCAGCGGAATCGCCCCACTCGAAACAAAAAGCGCGAGCAGAAGAAGCCATCGGGACCGACAGTGGCGGCGAATGATCTCCCCGCTGCAAAACAGAATGACCGCAAGAAGGAGCGCGTGCAGGACTCTAACTCCCGGCAGCAGGGGGATTGACGCAAGACTCAGAAGAGCCAATACGCCCGCATAAAGCGGAGGCCACAGCACAAGTGGAGAGCCGGTATGGCAAAGAAGACCTTTCCCTTCGGCCAGGTTCCTGGCCGCAGAAATGTAATAGATTGAATCAGGATATAATCCTATGCCGTATTTGGACGTATAGAGCCACACGAGAGCGGCTCCCACCGCGCCGAAAAGGAGATAGAACCACCATTCGATGGGGAACTCAAAGGCTCGATTTCGATCTCCTGTTTGTTCTTGCTTCTTCATGACAGTGTCCCTTTGATCGGTTGCTCCTCAGCAAAATGTCTCAAGACTCGATTGGCATAATCCAAATCTCCAATTCAAGAAGAAGCGAATCTTGTATGCCGCATATCCTTCGGACCGATCCGGGCAGGAGATTCTGCGTATATCGGACGGTTGTGCCGTCGGGCGTGGCCGGTTGCCGTGTGGATAGGACATGCAAATAGACCTCAAGGAACGTTGCGGCGCCAATCGCAGGCGATTCAGTCCCTGATCCGGTAGATCGCGCCATCTTGACATTCCCGGATCAACTCCAAGGCAAAAATGCTTTGGATTTCATCCAAATTGTAGATGTAGTCTTTGCGACAGGCATCAAACCACACCAGGTAATTGGGTCCGTCTTTTGATAGTTTTTCTCTGAATTCCTCTATCGTTTCCGCACGGAATGGTCCCATGGTCGCCGGGCGATCGGTAAAAATGTACATAATATCCGCTGCATTACTGAATATCTTGCCTTGGATCGGCTCGCGTTGAATAACCCGAATCATATCCGATTCTTTCCACCTCTCGATGTTGTATTCCCCTGTGCCGCATTTGCGATGATGAACAACTTTCCCATGAATATGGGGGATCATGTACCCCATCCAACAGAACGATAATGCCACAAGGAAGATGGAAACCACCGTCTTTTGGAGTCGGACGTGAGAGTAATGACCGAGCAGGTCGTCCGCCGACTTGACGAACAGGAACACCACAAATACGTAGATAGGCAACAAGAAACGGTTGGCTATGCGCTGGAAAGCAACCGTCGTGGAAAGGGCAACCAGCGTCAGAATGTAAATCCAGGTGAACAGTGCCATGACCGGAACCTGCACGTCTCGCGTGGGTGATCTTCGGCCTTGCCATATCTTGTAAAGGATGTGGATTCCGGCGGCTCCCCCGAACAGCAACAGAAGGACTTCCCGAATCCATAAAGGAATCTCAACAGGTATAAACCAGATGCTGATTCCATCCAACAGGTAGTGGATGTTATCATAGAGTGTATTCGGTGATGAACCCCGATATCCGGTCAGGGTGGATGTAAGCATGTAATTTCGAATCAGATACAATACCAATGGGAAACAAGAAACGATGAGGAAACCGACCGAGAGCACGACTCTCTTTCGCCGGGATGATTCCGGCCAATACGCGAGAATGATCGCCGAAATAGTGAGAGCCAGTGTCACACCTATATAGCGCTGCAAACAGAACAGAGCCGTCAAGAGGGATACCGCGAGCAATCGCCGGATGCTTTGTCGGCGAAAGCACGAGGGAATCAAAAGAACCGTGAGCAACAGCAAAACAATAAAGAGAGGTTCGCTCCACATACATATCGAAATGGAGACCAGCGAATACGATACGCTCAGCATAAAAATCGCGAACAAGACAAGCCATCGGGACCGGCAATGACGGCGGAATATCTCCCCGCTGCAGAAAAGAATCACCGCGAAAAGGATTGCGTGGATGACCCGGGCTCCCGATGGAATGGGGATCGATGCGAGACTCAGAAGAGCCAGCAGGCACGCATAGAGCGGGGGCCATGAAACCTGCGGTATCCCGTCATACTCGACAAGACCGTTCCCATCGGCGAGGTTATTTGCTGCGGAAATGTAATGGATGGAATCCGCGGTCAATCCGATGCCGTATTTGGATGTGGAGAGCCACATTATGGTGATTCCCACCATGCCAAAGAGGAGAAAAAAAATACCACTCTATCGGGATAGCGAATATTCGCTTCCCATCTTCTGTTTTGTCTTGTTCCTTCATGGCTGCACCCCTTCGATTCGATTCTTTGCCACAGAGTTTCTCAATACCCAATCGGCGTGGTCCAGGTTTCCACGCCGAGGCGGTCGAATCCGAATTCAAGTATCCGTGCCCCGTTCTCTTCCAGTGCGCGGCGGACCCGATGCTCGGTCTCCGGGCGGCAGGCAAACAGCAGGCAGCCGCCGCCACCGGCTCCACAGGCTTTCCCACCGGTCGCGCCTTCCGCTTGTGCCACCGTGAACAGGCGTTCGATTTCCTCCGTCGTGATGCTTGGATGCAAGGCTTTCTGAAGCGCCCAGTTCTCCGATAACAGACCGCCGAATTGGACAATGTCGCCCTGCAAGAGTGCATCTTTCATCTCATAAGCCGTCTTCTTCAGACCCCGAATCGCCGCCACCGTGTCGGGATTCCCATCGACAAATCGCTGCAGCACAGAGGCATGGACATCCCCGGACAGGCGCGATTTGCCGGTATAACAGAGCACCAGGCTCCGTTCAAGCTCCAGAAAGATACTCGCGGGCAGGTTCAGTACCGATGACCGCACCGCCTCGCCTTGGAACTCCAGGAACTGGATAGACCCCAGCGCGCTGGAATACTGGTCCTGTTTGCCTCCCCGAATCCCCAACTCCTCCCGCTCAATCCGGCTGGCCTCTTCCGCGATCTGGTATTTCAAAATATGTTTGCCGGTATATCGAAACAGCGCCGCCAGCAAACAAACCCCCATGGCGGCGGATGTTCCCAGGCCGCTGCCCGGTGGCGCTTGCGATTGCGTGATGATCGAGAGTCCACCTTTTACAGCGGCATCTTTCAGCGCCGCTTTCACCAGATCGATATTCCCGTCGTATTCCAGCTCGCGGATGCTTTTTGCCTCCACATAGCGGTCAAAATCACTGGAATAGATCCGAACTCCTTCCTCCGGCAGTTCCCCGCGTGAACAGAGACTGACGCCCAGGTCCGCAATCCCCGGCAGCACAGTCACATACGAATAAATCGTGATCGCCGCATTGACCACGAATCCCGGTTCATCCATGCAGAACTCCGCCACATCCGTCCATCCCCCGGCGAAATCGATGCGCACCGGGGCACGTGCCCGAACCGCTTCTTTGGCCATGAATCGAGTCTCCTTCTCTTCGCATTGATCTTGCGATTTTGATCCGATAAAAGGAAGATAAACCAAAGTCCATCCTATTTCAACGAGCGGGGAACACCATGCTGGGTGAAGCCATCGACAAACTGATTGAAGCCAACCTGGTTCTGTGGCATCAGGAAGACCGCCGGAGAGACCGCAACCTGGCGGATTCCGAGCGCCTTGCAGCGGCCGATGAGATTACGGTCTGGAACCGGAAACGCAACCAGGCCATTGATGAAATCAATTGCCTGATTGCAGACCGCTTCTCCGGCGCAACCCCAAAGTTGACGGGGACAGGCGCCGCCCTGCTGACCGGCTCCATCGGCGATCTGATCGACCGACTGGCCATCGCGAAAATCCGCCGGTTTCATCTGGAGGAATCCGGCGAGACCGACCGCCTGGCGTCTGTATCGGCGGAGATTGAGGATTTGATTTGTCAAATTAACGAGGCGTTTGCGCTGGCCTCCTCTCCTTCGGAAAAAGACCGGCAGCGCCTTTTCGGTTTCGGCAAGAACAAGGTTTACAGGAACGACGAGACCTATCGATAATGCCTGTCTCATTGGTCGATTCGTCAGGTGAAATGGAAACATGGGTCTGAAACGATGGGTCAACCGAAACTTTCCCTCATCATCCCGATTTACAACGAAGCGGATCTATTGCCGGAGGTTCTTCGGCGTGTCCGTGCCATGCCGTGGCCTAATAAGGAGCTGGTCCTGGTGGATGATTGTTCCGAGGACGGGACACAGGAGATTCTCGAGCAGGAAAAAGGACAGCCGAATACCATTGTTCTGCGTCACGACCGCAATCAGGGCAAGGGGGCAGCCATCCGCACCGGCTTGCAACATTTCACCGGCGACATTGCCATTATTCAGGATGCCGATCTCGAGTACGACCCGGCGGAAATTCCCCTGGTCATCGCGCCGATTGTCCGAGGGGACAGTGATGTGGCTTATGGTTCCCGGTTTCTCGGTGAGGTAAAACGGATGCGTTTGCCGAACCGGGTGGCGAATTGGATTCTGGCCCGGCTGGTGACCCTTCTGTATGGGCAGCGGATTACCGATGAGGCCACCGCATACAAGGCATTTCGACGTGAGGTGATTCAGTCGATCCCGTTGGAATGTCAACGGTTTGAGTTCTGCCCGGAAGTGACCGCCAAGGTACTCAAACGAGGCTATCGCATCATTGAGATCCCCGTGACATTTACCGCTCGTACGTTCGAGGAGGGGAAAAAAATCGGCTGGCGTGATTTTATCACGGCGGTCTGGGTGTTGTTGAAAGTCCGATTTCAGCGGGAAACCGCATGTTGATGCGGATATGGCACAGGCAAACACGAACGAATACCGATAGACACCAGGAAATCCTACCTGTCTTTCCCGTGTTTTTCCTGTAAGAGCATTTCCGCCTTCTTGAAATCCAGATAATCGTTGATATCTACCGAGCTGACACTGTCCATCACGTAGGCCACACAGTTGTCGAAATCGCAGACCGGCGCGACGGGGGAGATATTCCGGTAATACTCCCGTTTGGAGATGTACAGCGCGCCGTTGATCCGATAATAATAGGGAACCTCCTGGCGGCGCAGAGGGCGATCCTGAATATACATGAACGGCCGGATTTTTTTGTCTTCTTTCAATTCGAACATGTAATATGGGTGTTCGTATACCTCGGTCATGCCCATTACGGAGGTGGCCCCGCTGGACTCGAATAATTCCAGGGCCTCGTTGATATGTTTCGCGGTGCGGAACGGGGAAGTCGGTTGGAGATACACGACCGCATCGGGGAAAAATCCCTCATGCTCTTCCATGAAATGAAGCGCATGGAGCAAAACCAGCAATGAGGCAACCGTATCGGTGGCGAATTCGGGAGGGCGCTTGAACGGGACTTCCGCTCCCCACTTGCGCCCGATCTCGGCGATTTCGTCGTCATCGGTTGTCAGGATCACCCGGTCGATCCGGCTTTCCTTCGCGGCCTCGATGGTGTGCACAATCAATGGTTTGCCACCGAGTTCGCGGACATTTTTTCTCGGTAAACCTTTCGAACCGCCACGGGCCGGTATAATTCCCAGTGTCTTCATAGAAGAATCCTCTCCGTAATTGAGTCGTCTTGCACAGCATTTCCGATTCAGTATCGGCAGACCCTCAATCGAGTTAAAGTATACAGCCGAGGAGGATTCCTGTCTCGGAACGATCAGAAAGACGTTTGTGAAAGATACCAGTCAATCAAATTATGCCCCCACAACAGGCAGAGATAGGCGCCAAGAGCCAGGTATGGTCCAAAAGGGATTTTAATAAGCTTGTATCCATAGAAACGTGTAATTAAACCAAAGAGCGAGCCGAACAATGACCCCAGGAAGATAGTCAACAGCGCAAGGTCCCACCCAACGAACAAGCCGATCATCAGCATCAGATCGACATCGCCCAACCCCATCGTTTCGATACGGTCTTCCTCGTTTTCTTTGTAGACACTGTAATTGCGATACTTGTTGTAGTACCAGTTCGCGATGAGTCGAACGAGGTAGATCACGCCGCCGCCGACACAGGCTCCAAGCAGGGCATCCCAAGGCGTGGCGACAATCCACTCGCCCGGCCATTTGAAGAACCAGATTAGAGTTGTCAACACAAGACCGACAATTGTTCCGGGCCTGGTCAGAAAGCGGGGGATCCAGAGATGGTCCCAGTCGATCCCCGATGCGATGATCAAATCCAGCGCCAGAAGGCAATAGACGACAGTCGGCAGGGACGCGCCGAACCGCAGATAGATTCCTGTGAATGCGGCACAGGTCAGAAATTCGATGAAGGGATACCGGGGGGAGATCGGCGCGGCGCACCAGCGGCATTTCCCGCGCAGCAGCGCATAAGAGAGCAGGGGGATATTATCCCGCCACAGGAGCGCCCTGCCGCAGGAAAAACAGTGGGAAGCCGGAAAGACAATGGAGAGATCCGCCGGAATGCGCAAAATACACACATTCGCAAAACTTCCCGACACCAGGCCGATCAGCACGGTCAACACGAAAAAGAACCAATCTGATATCGACATGAGGCACACTGTAGCCGGGGGGTGTGCGGGTGTCAATGAAACGAATCCCCGTTCGAAAAAATTGTTATGTCAGACAATAGACCTGATCGACCGGCCTGCACATTTTACGTTAAATACCATATAATGCAATTTCCCGTTGAATATCGGCATCTATGAGGAAATTTTTGATGACCGCGAAACTGACATCCGAACTGATCGACAAACTGCTTTCTGTGGACAGCCCCACCGTGTCCAACGCCATTGAGACATTCCAGGTCCGCTCACGACGCGAGGGATATATGGGTCCGCAGATTCAATGCCGGTTCCCGGATCTCGGCCCGGTGGTGGGCTATGTCACAACCGGTACGATTGTCGAATACGATGAGAAATACCCCCCCGACCCGAAAGAACGCTTCAAATGGATCGAATCGATCGCCAATTCTCCCAAGCCGGTGATTTGTGTGATCAAAGACACCTGCCACCGTAAAGGCTGGTCCTCCCATTGGGGTGAGATTCTCGGCACGCAAGTGCAGGTGCTCGGCGCGGTGGGGATTATCACCGACGGCGCGGTGCGGGACCTGGAGGCGCTGCACAGCATGGGCATGAAAGTCTGGAGCGAGCATGTCGTAGTTTCACACGGTCATATTGATCTGGGCCTGGCGAATATCCCGGTGGAGGTCGGCGGCCTGGTGGTCAAACCGGGCGATGTTCTCCATGCGGATATCAACGGTGTGGTATCCATCCCGCCGGAGGTATTGGACCGAATGCCGGAGGCCATCGACGGCATTCTCAATAGAGAGCGTCAGATCATCGGGGAATTGCGCGAGAAAGGATATGACCTTGAAACCCACCGGAGAGAGATTGAGCATTGAGGGGTAAAGGCAGGAACTGCGCTCCCGCACTCCAAGGGGGCCTCTTGAGCGCCTTGTGGTTAATCCTGCAGATTGAGAATCTCCGCGGCCGCACGCTCTGATGCGCCGGTGGAACCCAGCAATTCTCTTGCCCGCAAAAGTTCCTCGTGCATGATCCGCCTGCGGTTCTCATCCGTAAAAAAATCAAGGGTCCAGGAGGCAAGCGATTCGGCCTGAAGCCGTTCCTGCAAGAACTCCGGGCATATCTTCTCTCCGGCAACCAGGTTCACCAGACCGATGTGATGCGTTCGAATGAGCCGCCTCGCAAGGATCGCATTTACCCAGTGTGTTCGATACAGGACCGCCATGGGCACGCCCAGAATGGCATTTTCCAATGTTGCCGTGCCGGAGGTGGTCCATGCAAAATCCATCTGCGTGCGCCTGCGATAAGCAGGGTCGCGTGTAACCTCCACCCAGGGAGGAAGCGAAAACGGCTGCAAATCGGATTCGTTTAGTGTCTCGGCAAGCGGCAAGGCAAAGGATGCCCCGGAATAACTGTCCCGGATCCGTTGCGCAGCCTCCAGCATCGTCGGGAGTATGTGTTTCAGTTCCCCCCGTCGGCTTCCGGGCAGCAGCCCGATAGTCGGATTTTCAACGGTCCCCGAATGGAATGCTTTCGGCTTTATCCTCTGCAGTATGTCCATGAGGGGATGTCCGACAAAAACGCAATCAACCTTATGTTTTTGAAAGAATCCTTCTTCAAAAGGAAGTATTACCAATAACTTCCTGACGCATTCCCGAAGCACGGCAACACGGTATTCCGCCCATGCCCACATCTGTGGCGCAATGTAGTAAACCACCGGGATCCCCATGCGGTGCGCCAGTTTTATCAGACGCAGATGGAAACCGGGATAGTCGATCAACACAACCACATCCGGTCGCTCGGTCTGCCAGGAGCGACGCACCAGACTCCAGACGTTCCAGATTTCCGGCAAATGGCGGAACACTCCGACAAAGCCGATTATTGCATGGCGGGGCAGGGGATACAGAATGCGAACTCCGGCGGATTCCATTCGGATCCCGCCGAGTCCGAGCAATTCGGTTTCCGGTTGAAGGCGAAGGATTTCACGCGCCACGGCGGCCCCGTGAAGATCGCCTGATTGTTCGCCTGCGGACAGGAAGATGCGCATTGTGTTCAGGAATCCGTTCCGGTGAGGATTGTGCCGTTATTGTCGCATTGGAGATGAAGGATCCTGCAGGAATATCCGGTTCCCCGATTCTCCCGGTTGAATGTTTCCTCCATGGCTTGCCCGACTTCCCGTGCGTGTTGAAGTGTCACGGCCATCATGGTGGAGCCGGACCCGCTGAGGTATGCGCCCAGCGCGCCTGCCTCGCGGGCCGCACGGGTCACGGCTGTCAAGGCCCGCAGTTCGGGATAGTGCTTTTCGCGATGCGGCTGGTGGAACACGTCATCGAAAAGGTCTTGCAGGAGTTCATAACGCTCTTTTGCGAACGCAGTCACAATCAATGCGAGCCGCCCGGCATTCCCGATGGCATCATCCCGGGAAATATCCTTGGGAAAAATGGAACGCGCCTCGTCGGTTGCAACCTCGCCGGTCGGTACGAGGGCCACGAATCGCAGAACACTGGAGACCGGAAATCGGACATATCGCAATCGTCCGTTCACAAATCCCGATACGGTCAGGCCACCCAGCATGGTGGCGGAGGCGTTGTCGGGACTTCCCTCCAAGTGGGCGATCAATTCCAGCAGACGTGTGGTGTCCAATGGCTCGCCGCCCAAAGTATTGAGCGCTTTCAGGACCCCGGCACGGATCACCGTGCTGCTGCCCAAACCACGCGCTACCGGCACACCGTTGTCCAAATCGTATGCAAGCGGGACCGGTTTCAACAAACTTTCCCTGTAAAAAAGATTTTCCACCGTCCGGATCATTCCCATAGCGATTTCGTCCCATCGAGAATGCCAATTCCCCCGGAAATGGCATTCCGGATGCTCGGTCCGGCGGACTGTCAGGTCGCTGTAAAGAGTCAACGCGACCCCCAATACATCGAACCCCGGTCCCAGGTTCGCTGAGGAAGCAGGAATGCGTACTGTCACTGCGGAAGAGGCCGGTGTCATAAAAGGTCCTTCTGTGCGATTGCTTTTCAACGTATTGAATAGGATAATACGGGGCAACTGGAAACGGCAACTGAACCGGGACTATGACACGGAACGAATTCTATCTGGCGTGTTTGTTGGTATTCCTGATCCTTGCGGGAATCGCGTACCGGGACCGTGTCGGCGGCAACCGGGCGCAACCGGTTTTGATTACCCCTGAATCATTGGAGGATTTGCCCGCACCTGTCGAAACTCCATCCGCCACGGAGACGGTGAATGTCAATTCGGCGGATGAAGAGCAACTCGACAAGATTCCGGGGATTGACAGCGAACTGGCGGGGAATATCATCGCTTTCCGCGAGCGTTATGGACTGTTCAGCGATTTGCGCGAATTGATGGAGGTTCCCGGAATCGATCGGAAACGCTACCAGGATCTGCGTCCATATATGCGCCTGGCCGATCTTCCAGAGGTTTTGATGCCACCGCCACCGGTTACCACTAATGTCATACAGGGCGTCGCACCGCCCATTGTCCGGGAAGGCGGGAAGAACCCCGTATATATTCCTTTGGTTCCCAGACAAACAATACCGACTCAGCCACGAATCCAGCCGAAACAGAGCTTGCGGGATTTGAATCAGGCTACACTTGCGGATTTGGATGCAGTCGATGGAATCGGGGGTGTTCTGGCGCAACGGATCCTGGATGCCCGGGTGAAACGAAGGGGATTCCGCTCCTGGCAGGACGTCCGCGAGGTAGAGGGTATCGGCGCGTCCCGCCTGAAAAAATTGCAGGAGCATTTTACGATTCAGGGGAGGTGAGATATTTTGCTTACGGCAGATTGAGCCGGTTATACACGCCCAGATGGCGCCGGGCAACCGGGTCGCTTCCTGGAGGCACAGGAGGGCACTCTTTCCGAGGGTCCAGTGGAAAGTCGGTGGCTTTTCCCTGGAAACACCCGTTGCCTTTGGGATTGTAAATGGAACCCGCCTTCTTTCTCTGTATACATCGCCATACTCACATGGTAGAATCCGCTTACCGGTGGAATGGCTATTCATCGGGTCAATAATCTCGCACAGTGACGGAGAGGTTCCGAAGATGGATCGTCAGACTTGTTACGGCAGGGCATGTCGGTTTTATGTAGTTTTGGTATTTGCGAGCCTGGTGTTGGTGGGGCAGGCAATGGCGCAAGAGCCGTTACGCGGACCGTCGGGGGAAATTCTCATTGGTTTGGGAACGCTTGAGTATGCGGCATACTCGCCCGACGGTAAACACATCGCGACGTGCGGTAGCGCGGGTGCGTTTCTCTGGGATGTTGAAACCGGCACGGCGATTCGGATGTTTTCGGGAGGTATGGGTTCGGGATATTGTATAGTTTTTTCGCCGGATGGAAAGAAAGTCTTGATGGGGAGGGGGAATGGGACCTCGAGTTTATGGGATACGGGCACAGGGGCATTGATTCAGACGTTTTCGGGGCACGGGTTTAGCGTCTATTCCGTAGCGTTTTCCCCGGACGGGACGAAGGTGTTGACGGGGAATGGGGATGGGACAGCGAGTTTGTGGGATGTGAGCACAGGGGCGGTAATCCGGACGTTTTCGGGGCACAGTGATGGGGTTCTTTCCGTAACGTTTTCGCCGGATGGGACGAAGGTGTTGACGGGGAGTTACGATAACACAGCGAAGTTGTGGGATGCGGGCACCGGGACGTTGATTCGGACGTTTTCGGGGCACGAGAGCAGTGTCAGATCTGTGGCGTTTTCCCCGGATGGGACCAAGGTGTTGACGGGGGGTTGGGATAAGACAGCGAAGTTGTGGGATGCGGACACAGGGACGTTGATTCGGACGTTTTCGGGGCACGGGTTTAGCGTCAATTCCGTAGTGTTTTCCCCGGATGGGACGAAGGTGTTAACGGGGAGCGCCGATTATACGGCGAAGTTGTGGGACGCGAGCGCGGGGGCGTTGATTCGGACGTTTTCGGGGCACGGGAGTGGCGTCAGATCCGTGGCGTTTTCCCCGGATGGGACAAAGGTGCTGACAGCGAGTTGGGATGATACGGCGAAGTTGTGGGATGCGGGCACAGGGACGGTAATCCGGGCGTTTTTGGGGCACACGGATTGGGTTAATTCCGCGGCGTTTTCCCCGGACGGGACCAAGGTGTTGACGGGGAGTTACGATAATACAGCGAAATTGTGGGATTCGGGCACAGGGAGGTTGATTCGAACATTTTCGGGGCACGGGAGCAGCGTCACTTCCATAGCGTTTTCCCCGGATGGGACGAAAGTCTTGACAGGGAGTGTGGATAAGACGGCAAAGATGTGGGATGCGGAGACAGGGGCGGTAATCCGGACGTTTTCGGGGCACGAGGATGACGTCAGATCCGTAGCATTTTCCCCGGATGGGACGAAGGTCTTGACAGGGAGCGTGGATAAGACGGCAAAGATATGGGATGCGGGCACAGAGACGGTAATCCGGACGTTTTCGGGGCACGAGAATTACGTCTATTCCGTGGCGTTTTCCCCGGATGGGACGAAGGTGTTAACGGGGAGTAAGGATAACACGGCGAAGCTGTGGGATGCGGGCACAGGGGCGGTAATTCAGACGTTTTCTGGGCATGGGATTGGCGTGTTTTCCGTAGCGTTTTCCCCGGATGGGACGAAGGTCTTGACAGGGAGTGAGGATAAGACGGCGAGTTTGTGGGATGCGGAAACGGGGGCGTTGATTCGGACTTTTTCGGGGCACGGCGAGGGTGTCAATTCCGTAGCGTTTTCCCCGGATGGGACGAAGGTGTTGACGGGGAGTTGGGATGGTACGGCGAAATTGTGGGATGTGGGCACAGGGGCGGTAATCCGGACGTTTTCGGGGTACATGGGCTACGTCGAATCCGTAGCGTTTTCCCCGGATGGGATGAAGGTGTTGACGGGAAGCGAGGATGGTACGGCCCGGATTTGGGATGTTAGTGAGTATGCGGATATTGAGCGGTGGGTAGTGTATTGATAGATATATAACCAGTTAAAACTGAAGCGGATCGTTTTATCCTCCCGGCGTTCCCGCGAATAGCCGCATTTTCGCGCACCAGGATATTCGGACCACCGAATTACAGGGTTTGCGTTCCTCGCGTCCACAATCAGATCGTTTAGCCATGATTCTTCTTCCGGGCCGATTCGACGAGACAGAAGGATATATGGCGGGAAGCGCGCGATCAAGCAAACGGAAGTTCCTCCCCGGAGCCAGACCCAGCGCACCTGCAACCGCTCGCGCTTACCCATTGTCGGGTGAAACCATGTTGGGTTGATACATCGCGGGTTTCACGGAATAATCCGCGATAAGTAAATCGGTTTCAACCGAATCTCCGATAATTGGGAGACACTCCGGGTTTTCAGAATCATGAAAAGCCTGTTTCGCTCAGGGGTTCGAAACGCCGTCCGTATATCGGTCTGTTTTTTGCTCTGTCTTCCGTTGCTTTTTGAAATATACACGCTGATTGTGCAGCGCGAGGGAGACGCGCCCTTACCGCCCCAATTCGGAAATTTCGAGCGTGTTCGGGATCTTCTTGCAAACAGCCCCCCCAAAGAACAGTTCGCATTTGCGGTCGCGGGCGACACAAGGAGTTTCGGGACATTCGAGGAGATAGCGGGGGAGTTGCGTTCCATCTCCCTGGATTTTGCCGTGCTGCTCGGGGACTGTGCAAACGGTGGAACGGAAGAGGATCACCGTTTCTTTCGCGCCGAAAGCGCAACGGAATGCGCCTTGCTGTTCCCCGTCTTCTATGTTGTCGGTAATCACGATGTAAGCCCCGACCGATTTCCCATTACCCGATTCGAAGAGGAATACGGACCGACTAACTTTTCATTTGAATACCAGAACTGTCTGTTCATTGTCCTCCGCATATTGGACTCCCCTTTCTCTAACGCAGACAGCCTGGCGTTTCTCGAACAACTGGCCGAACAACCTCTGGACAACTACCGGTATCGCTTTGTGTGTATGCACATCCCGCCTTCGATTTCCGGGGAGATCGTCGCCAGAGAGTATCCGGAAAGCGATTCACTCGTTCGGCTGTTCGATCGGATGCGCATTGACTATGTTTTCGCGGGGGATTTTCACGGGTACGCACAGATTCAGCGGAACGACACAACTTACATCGTTACAGGAGGCGGTGGAGCGCCCCTGAGTAAGAAAAAAGCCCGGCAATTTCACCATGTTGTAGTCGTAACTGTCGGGCAAAACTCGGTCTCCGAATACATTATCCCCTTTTCCGAAAGAAGAGATCCGGAAGACGTACTGGAGAATCTGGCCATCGCCAAAGTTTATCCGTGGATGTCGCGACATCCAGTGGAGACGATTATACTGAACGGAATTCAAATTGCCGTGCTTGTCGTTATTATCATATTCGTGAGACGCTCAGAGAAATCCTCCGGTAATACGCGCTCCAGTCAGTTCCCGGCATAGCCCTTCAACGATGAAATGGCCGGAATGCTCAGATTTTCAAAACAGATCATTCCTGCTACCGACTTCCTGTCTAACCGTCTTCGGTTGAACGCGTTGGTCCTGGGCTTTCCGCCGAATTCAACCGTTGTGCTTTCTTGAGATTCTCTATGTCAATAAGATCCTGTGAAGATCCTGTGAAGATCCTGTGGCCTGCCGCTTGTCTCTTTGGCCTGAATCAGGTCTTCCTTTGAGTTGAACGGAATCGACAATTCTCCGAATCATACTACCTCCCGGCGTGTCCACGCCGCCTCGAAAATGGCTTCCGGACCCTGTGATTGCCGGAACGCGATGTCGAACCGATCCTCCCGATCGCCGATCTTTCGATAGGATTCGCGGATTTCTCTCATCGTTCATCCCCCTTACCGTCGGTGGTCCTTTGCGTTATCGGAGGTCGTGCCGCCAGGGCCGTAGTAGAAAAGGTCGCCGATACTCACGAGGCCGTTACTGGGCGTATACGGAACCCAATAGAAATCCCGCGTGGCAAATCCGGAGAACGGGGTTCCATTGAAGAACTTATCGGGACCGACGCTTGCCAGAATATACCGCAGGAGACCCACTTGATAGCAGGCGATGTCCGGATTGCTGACACCGTAATAGCACTCCGTAGGGAATGTGGCCAGCCAATACGGGTCCCACCAGCTGTCTCGTGTCCCACCGGGTGTTTCCGAGGCGCTGTCTTTCGGCAAGAAAGGGTCTCTGGGGGGCAGCGCCGACATGTAGGGCACCGGCGTTGTCAACTTGCGCAGCGGCTTGTATTCCGTCTCTGCCGTCTCGGCGGTGTAGGGATAGCGGTTGCCGTTGTCGAGAGCATACTGTTCAAGCGCAACACCGAGGTTCCGCATGTCGGCAATCACACGCGCCACCGCGGCGCGGGTCCGCGCATTCATGAAATTCGGCACGGCGATGGCCGCCAGAATCCCGATGATCGCAACCACGATCAACAGTTCGATCAGGGTGAATCCGGTTCGTCGAGACATGGTATTCCTCCTTTGGATGAATATCCGTATTTTATCAGACTTATATTTCGCTCCAACTGGTGTGACCACAAAACCGGCAATGCCCTTTCGATCACCCCTCCAGCAGGACCGGTGATTTGATAAAGAAAGCAGGCTTCCTGCCCTTCTTTGCCAGGCAGAGACGCCTGGCCTACTGGGTAGCTGCCAGGCAGGGACGCCTGGCCTACTGGGTAGGACAGGCCTCCGTGCCTGTCAGGTCTTGATCTGCCAGGCAGAGACGCCTGGCCCACTGGGTAGCTGCCAGGCAGAGACGCCTGGCCCACTGGTAGGACAGGCCTCCGTGCCTGTCAGGTCTTGATCTGCCAGGCAGAGACGCCTGGCCTACTGGGTAGCTGCCAGGCAGAGACGCCTGGCCTACTGGTAGGACAGGCCTCCGTGCCTGTCAGGTCTTGATCTGCCAGGCAGAGACGCCTGGCCTACTGGGTAGCTGCCAGGCAGAGACGCCTGGCCTACTGGTGGGACAGGCCTCCGTGCCTGTCGATGACCCGGCTTTCTCAGGAGGAGCAGCCCGGAGTCTGCGAAGGGCCGGGACATCGTGTGCGAACCACGAGATTCCGATTCCCGCTTCGGCGTCCTTTGCAGGATTCCATTCGACTTGTATGACATTTGTGCAGCAGAAGATATGGAACACTGCAACCGGCGGACCATCGACATTTCCAGAACGTAATACCCCGGAAAAGCCCTCCGCAACCGAATGACAGGCGCCGCCAGGTTACGGCAGGTTCCGGCTCGGTGTGGAAGAAACAAAGCGCGACATTCCTCCCAAAAAATCTCGGCCTCGAAAAAAATTTTGGATTTGCTTAATTATTGTAGTACAATGATTACGGTATGTCAACAAGTTTAAAAGACAGGAGGTGAGACATCTGCCGGAATGTCGAGACCACACCCGCAAGAAACACACGATTTCGATCGCGGGCGCTGGAAGGAAAAAATCAGCAGGAAGTTGCGTTTCGAACAGTCTCGCGAATTGTTTCCAACGAATCTCCATACTCAGAAAGGAAGAAACAGATGAGCAGAGCAAATTCATTCTTGTGGATTGTCGGGATGGCCGCATTGTTTGTCGTGCCCGCTTTTGCCCAACCCGACCTCGACCCGAATAACACGGCATCGGAATTCAAGGTTTACTCCCCCGAATCGCAGGGGCTGACCCCGCTGTCACAGGCCATCGACGTGGACGCAGAATATCCGGTCGAAGATACTCAAGAGAGCGTGGGGGTGTTGATCACCTCCGATGAGAAAGTGGTTTTTGCGCTGGATTACAATCCGGGGATTCTGTGGTATGACATAAACATGAACCGCCTTCAGTGGCCCAGGGATTTCGAAGGTAACAACATGAGTGCGTTTTACGACGACAACGGCAACCCGCTGCCTGACGGCGGTTTCTGGGGAGCCAAGGTCAAGTCGAATGCGTATGGCCCCGGTTTCGGACTGGGCGGAGCCTGCAACTTCGGACCGGAATCCGATGTGCAGATTGCTTCCCTCTTCGACGCCTGTGTAATGGGCGAAATCCCTTGTGTCCAGTTGTACAACAACGACGGGACTCCGATTGTTCCTGTGAAGTGCGGAATCAGTGAGACGCTCGCGAAGGATTACGAGGGCGATGTCCGCATCGGTGACTGGGATTATCTGTCGAACGGCAACATTGTGATTGCCGCTGAGTGCCGCAAAGCGCTGGCGAATAGCGAAGTCTTCGGCATTGCTCAATCCAGAGTGGTAACCTATGGAATTCTCGCGCCCGGCGAGCAATTCCCATCCGTTTTTGCCCGTGTCAGCGATTACTCCCAAGGAAATCAAGAGATGTGGCATGGGGTGGCAAGTACGAAAAATGGCTTCGCCGTGCGCTATTCTGCGGGCGGCGCCAAAATCACATTTTTCAATAACGATGGAACACGGAGATCGCCTGAAGTGGACCTAACCTCGTTGGGTACAGGCGCAATGGCAGGCGTTCTTGCCGGCGGTCGGGGCGATCATGAGGGGTGGCACAGCGATGGTGTCAGCCGTTACATCCTGGTTTCAGAGAACGGGAACCTTTTCAGTACGTTGCATCCGTTTGTCGCTATTTTCGATGAAGACGGAAACCTGATCAAAGGCCCGTTCGGAGTCGCGACCGGCCCGGACGGCTATTACTACACGACATGCGACCGCAACGATTGTGCGCTGCATCCGAGCGGCAAGTATATCGTTGTCTGGATTGAAACCGATTACCTGCAACTGTCGAGCGGTGGAATTCTCCTCGGGCGAATCTTCAACGAGGACGGCACTCCCGCCACCAAAATGTTCGTAATCGACAACGCGACCAATCCCGATGCTCCGGATTCCCAGCCCGGGCTTTCCCGACGCCCGCGTGTTGTCTGGCGTGGCAATAAAATTGCCGTAGTTTGGGTCAGCACAAACCGCGATGAGGCTGGAATCCAGCGTGTCTCCGGCCGCACTTTCCAATACGGCGAGGAAACAGGGATTGAGAACTACATGATCTACTGATACGAAACGGATATCTTACCATCTCGTCGGGGATGATCGGTTACGGTCATCCCCGTTTTTATGTTTCCCGCGACTGGAAACGGTGCGGCTTGATGAGCAGGGCAAGAACTGCAATCGCTATTAGACCTCCACGTCAATCTGTGACTTGGGGGCAGGGATGGGGTCGGTTTTCGGGAAGATGGTGACAATGGCCCGGCCACCGGCGATATGTCGTTTCCCGGTTGCCGGATCGATCTGACTCAGAATCCGCACGGTCTGATACACCTTATGCCCGTGGAGGATGGCCTCTTCGGTCTCATGGCGCAGGTGAGTTGTTTCGTGGCTCATGACAGCCAGTGGGGCTTGAAGTTCCGTCAGGGGAGCGCCCATCTTGAATGAAATTCCGCTGTCGCTGGAGGCATCGCGGTAAATGGAGCTCTCTTGCTTACTGGGAAGCGGCTCCTGTTCCCCCTGGGATTCTTGCCTCTGGGGGACAGTCTCGGTGGTCGGCGCAGATTCATCCTCTTCCTTATCGGAAGGAACAGGAAGAATTGTTCCATCCTCATCGCGGGCCATATCCAGGGCCTGGTCAGCGAGTCGTTTGGCTTCGGGGATTTCTCCCAGGGTGGTAGAAATTTCGGCCTGGTCAATCAGGGCGCGGATACGGATGGCCTCAGCCCCTTTGATTTTACCGGTGTCGATCAGCCGCTCCGCCTCTTTGAGATCGCGTCGCAAGTGAGAATCTTGTGGGGCGGAAGACGATGTCGATGACGGCTTCCGAGCGCGCGTCTCGTCCGCAACAGGCCGAAGCGAAACCGGCGATATGGCAAATCCGTCGCCCATGATGGCCCTTCCGGGGAGTCCAACTCGTTTTGTCCCTTCTCACCAACGTTTTCCAAACTCCTTTTGGATATCCGTCTTTCATGGACTCCCTCTGGTCGCAATTATCGGCAGAAGCGCGGTCGGACTTAAGTGTTCCCACAGTCCATTTCTGACTGCTTCCGAATGTGCTACGCTACGATCAAATCGCACAAAGGAGGACAACATGTCGCCTGACCGCAAACCTGACAAAACCACCGACCCCGGAAGAATCTGGGTTCAAACTGGAGTCCCCCAATTCAAGGATTTCGACCGCTGGCAGCAAGTCGGCCCGGAGGAGGCCGGAATGGTCTCTGAAATGACGCTTCGAAACGAACTTTCCGGCGGCACGCCCGTCGTTCGGGAGTTTGAGAAGGAGTGGCGCGAGTGGATCGGGGGAAAATACTCCCTGAGTGTAATGAACGGCTCTTCCGCGCTGTACAGCGCTTATTTCGGTGTGGGAGTCGGCCCCGGTGATGAGGTCATCTGCCCCACCTACACCTGGATTTGCACCATCGCACCCGCCACGCTCCTGGGCGCAAGACCGGTGTTCGCCGAATCCAACCCTGAAACCCTTCTGGTTGACCCCGACGATGTAAGACGTCGCATCACCAACAAAACCCGTGCCATTGTGGTGGTTCACCTCTGGGGATTCGTGGCCGATATGGACGGCTTCCTTAAACTCAGCCGGGACACCGGCATCCCCATTATTGAGGATTGCTCTCATGTCCATGGCGGGAAATACAAAGGGCAGATGTGCGGAAATCTCGGCGCTGCCGGATGTTGGAGTTTCCAGGGAAGCAAACCGGTCAGCGGCGGCGAGGCGGGAATTATGGTAACAAATGATCAAGAGATATTTGAGCGCGCCTGTCTGCTCGGCCAGGTAAACCGCATCGCCGGGGTGGACCTGGTCACGGAACGATACGCAAAATACCAGCCCCTCGGTGTCGGCATGAAATTCCGCTCCCATCCCCTCGGTATCGGCCTTGCCAAGGTCCAATTCGGCAAACTGGATGCGTTGAACGCCCGGCGCAGGAAATATGTCGAGACCATCGAGGCAGGGTTGGAAAGCATACCCGGCCTGCACCCTGTCAAACAGTATCCGGGTGCGGAACGGGCAGGATTTTATGGCTTCCCGATTCATCACGTGCCCGAAGAAACCCCCGGCCTCTCTACAAAACAGCTGATCGAGAAGATTCAGGCAGAGGGAATCCCCGCAACGGCCGATCCCTACGGACTCCTCCACCTGCTCCCCATTTACGCCGAGGGATTCGACTTGTTCACACGGAACCGGGGACCGCTCTGCGGAGACTATCCGGGATACCGCCCCGGCGATTTCCCCCAAACCGAACAGATGCGGGACCGCCTGATCTTCCTGCCAATGTGCAGCGATCCCGTCCCCGGCGCGGAGGATTTCGTGCTGAAACGACTGAGCCGAAGTGTTGCATGACCGCGAGCCAACAGGCCCCGCGAGCCGGACCGGCGTGCTGTGTGAGCCAACCATCGGTATTGGAATAATCTCCTTTGAGTACTGGAAACGATGAGCAGAGCCGTATCCCATAGAGGCGCCGTTCTTTATCGCGCGGTTCTCTGCGCATCCCTGCTATGCTGTTCCATGGGTTATTCTTTTTCCGCTGTTTCACAGGAGCCGGCCGACGCACGCATTGCCGGGTGGCGTGAAGCACAATTTGGCGTAATGATCCGCTGGGGACTTCATGCCCTTCCCGGCTGTGTGTGGAATGGGATTCGATTCCAAGGCCCCTCAGACTGGATTCAATTCCGCGCGCAGGTTCCCAGCTCGGAATACGCCGCTCTCGCCGCACAATTCACAGCTCCTCTCTTCAACGCGGATGAATGGGCGCAATCCGTAAAACACGCGGGCGCACAGTATCTTATTCTCCCGGCAAAATCCTGCGACGGTTTTTGTCTCTTCGACAGCGCCCTCACCGATTTCAAGATCACCGCCACGCCTTTCGGGAGAGATTTCCTCCGCGAAATGTCGGATACCTGCCGCCGGGAAAACATCCGATTCGGCGTGTATTACTCAATCCTGGATTGGCATCACCCAGACTACCTGCCGCGCGGTCCGGACAGTCCCCGCCCGTGGGACGAAAGGCCCACCGATACGGCTAACTATGACAGGTACATTGACTATGTCAAACGGCAGATGGAGGAATTACTGACCCGCTACGGCCCGATAGATATCCTCTGGTTTGACGGCGCCTGGGAGCATACGCCGACGGAAAATCATGCGGATGAACTCATCCGATATGTCCGCACTCTCCAACCCGGCATTCTAGTCAATAATCGCCTGGGAGTACCCGGAGACTTTGACGCGCTGGATTCCATGCCCGAACATCCTTTACCCGATCGGCCTTGGGAGATGAGCATTTCCCTCCATGACACGTATGGCTATAAACGTTATGATGTCGAATGGAAGGAGAGCCGCGAAATCATTACTCAACTTGCAACTTGTTCCGCGAAAGGGGGCAATTTACTGTTGAATATCGGGCCGGATGATTCCGGCGCATTCCCGCCGCCCGTTCGGGAACGACTGAAGCAGATCGGCGAATGGACGCGCTAATTGAGAACCGCTTTATCTATCCACAAGATGACGAGGTGACAAGATGAACAACACGCAATCCGAACTTTCGCAGTATTCGATCTGGTCTCGGCGCAGAATGCTTACGGCCCTTGGAACCGGGATTGCCATGACCGGGTTCGGCCCTTTGATTCTGCCCGGCGGCGCCTCACCCAACGCGCAGATTCACCATGCGGTCATCGGTTCCGGTCGGCAGGGGAGAAGCCATTGCAAACAATTCTCCGGTATCGGGCCGGATTGCCGCGTGGTAGCCATCTGCGATGTCGATCCCGATCAACGCCGCCTCGCGCTGGAAGCGCTCCCCCGTGACTTCCCTGTCGAAGAGCAGGAGGACTACCGGCGTATTCTGGATAATCCCGCAATTCACACGATCAGCATCGCAACCCCCGATCATTGGCACACAAAAATAGCCGTCGAGGCCATCCTTGCCGGGAAACATGTTTATGTTGAAAAACCGTGTTGCCACAACATTTTCGAGGGAACTCTTCTGCTGCAGGCGGCGAACAAGTACGGAAAATGTGTCCAGCACGGAACACAGAATCGCAGCTCGGAAAGTGTCCGAAACGCTGTTCAATTCCTTCGTGACGGCCGGTTGGGCAAGGTGCGCATGGCCAAGGCTATCAATCACCAGCTCCGGGAGCCGATCGGCCGTGCGCCGGAGTCCGAGCCGCCCCCGGGAGTCAATTACGATTTATGGCTGGGACCCGCACCAAAAGTAGCTTTTACCAGGAACCGCTGGCATTACAATTGGCATTGGTTCTGGGATTACGGAACGGGAGATATGGGGAATGACGGTATTCACCAGGTAGATATTGCGCGGTGGGGGTTGGGCGTCGGCCTTCCCGACGCTGTTACCGCCGCCGGCGGCCAATTGTTCTACAATGACGACCACGAGACACCGGATACCCAGGTGGTCACCCTCGAGTATGAACATTGTTATCTGTTGTACGAAATGCGATTGTGGACAGACTACCCGCTCGAAGGCCATGATAACGGCGTTGTATTCTACGGAGATTTGGGTAAGCTGGAGATTGGCCGAAAGGGATGCTTTGTCACCTTGGTAGACAAACGGCCGGAACAGATTCCCGGTCAGGAGGCGAGTCATGCCCGCAATTTTATCGACGCGGTGATTGCGGATGATCCGTCGAAGTTGACGGCGCCGATATCGGAAGGTTACATCTCCGCGATCCTGTGCCATCTGGGAAATGTCGGCACGAGGGTGAAACAACGTTTACCGTTCGATAAAGAGCGCCTTCAATTTCCCCGAAGTGACGATGCCAACCGTCTCTGTAGCCGTGACTATCGCGACGGATATCAACTACCTGCGCTGTGAGGTGAACCATGCGAACAGCTCTTCATTCTGTTATTCTCATCGTGTTTTCAGTAGCCTTGTTCGCCGTGCAGTTTCCGCGGTCATCCCCCGCCGAGACCGCCCGGATTGTCGGACATGTCCAGGATGATGGGGGACTGATTATTCAAATTGACGGTAAACCGTTTGCCCGTTATGTCTTCAAGGATGAGAAGATTCTTCGGCCCTGTTTTTGCAACGTTCACGCTCCTTGTGGGGTTCAGATCACCCGGAATCATCCGCCGGTTGAGGGTGTCGACAGCACAGACCACGCCGAGATGCACCCCGGGATGTGGCTCGCATTCGGTGACATCAACGGCGAGGATTTCTGGCGCAATCGCGGGCGTGTCTTCTCTACTCTTCAAGAGCCGTTTCGCTGTGAGGCCAACAACGGCTACTTCCAAGTAAAGAATCGGTATGTGTCGAGCCGGGACGAGAATGTGATTTGCGAAGAACTCTGTCGATATCGAATTGTTGTCGGGCCGGAGTCCTATTTCCTCGTCAGCCGCTCCTCTTTCTCCTCAGACAAGAATGATTTTGTGTTTGGAGACCAGGAGGAGATGGGCTTCGGAGTTCGTGTGGCCACACCGATTTCCGTCAAAAGCGGCGGTGTCATCCGGAACAGCGACGGGTTTACAAATGAAGCGCGGGCGTGGGGAAAACAGGCGGATTGGTGTATGTATGCAGGAATAATGGACGGCCGGCATGTCGGAGTTACAATAATACCCTCCCCGGGCAACTTCCGCCGTTCCTGGTTTCATGCGCGCGATTACGGCCTCCTGGTAGCGAATCCGTTCGGTCGGAACGCCTTTACACAAGGCGAAAGGAGCCGGGTAGTTGTCAAGAAAGGTGAACAGTTCGAGTTGGTATTCGGGGTCCTGATCCGCAGCGGGACGGAGCCGTTTCCAGGGGGAATGGATCTTCGGGACATGGATGTGTCTCTGCTCTCTATTCCAGAAGGAATGAATAGCCGGAAATGAAAACCGGTATCGTAGCCTGTAGCCTTCTCAGGGCACGGCCGGCGGCGGGGTTTCCAGCCATTTCTTATTGAAAGCGTAGTGCTGGCGGCTGCTGATGAGCTGAATCACCCCATCCGCCGTCTGGCAGACAGAAAGATAGCCTTTCGGCTCCGCCTTTTCATAATCCATCAGGAAAAGACGGCCGTCAAGTTGTTCTATATATCGTCCCGGTCCGTCATCGCTGATCAGGCGAATAACCGGCCAGGTTTCGCCGTCATCGTACGAAAGCGCGGCGAACAGGCCGGAAACCGGTCGCTGTTTCCCGCTCGCATCGGTGAGGAGAATTGTCCGGTCCGGTTCCCGTTCGGAACCGGCAAAAGAGGCGAAGAATAGAGGACCTTCCTGAAGTCGAATCAATACCAATCGTTGCCCTCCGGATATGGGAGGAAACGGGCTTGCGCTATAGGTCCAGGTTTTGCCCATATCCGAAGAGATACTTTTGGGCATCCGATTGTCGATATCGTTACCCCGTCCCAGAGCCATTAGCCGTCCGTCGGTCAGTTGGACAACACCGGCGTGGATTCCGGCGATCAGCGACTCGCAGGCCTCGGTCCAGGTCGCTCCGTTGTCCCGGCTCACATAGAGGGTCGAGCCGGTTTCCGTTTCGGTCCGTGCCGCATCCGAGGGAAGAAAAATCCAGCCTTCGCGCGAGCGAAAGACCGATTCGATCGGCATGTGGCTCGCGTGATGCTCCGGTAGAATAATCCGCGCTTTCGACCAGGTTGCTCCACTGTCCGTGGAAGTGCGCATGATAATAGCCAGATTCCCCCATGTCGATGCAACGGAGAGTCCGACAAAATGGTAGATCGTCTTGTCGCCGTCGAACCACAGCGCCGGTGCATGGTCGTTTCGGTCCGGGGCATCCCAGAACGGCGAGGCCGGTTCCCATTGCTCCTGTCCATACCGAAGGCGGCTTGCGGCCAGACCTAATTCTCTACTTTTCTCTGAGGTACACGTGTACCAGATCGCGAGTAAATCACCGTTCGGGCATTCGACTAACGCCGGATCATGGTTATGATAATAGAACAGGGGACCGTACGATTGAGGAGGGATAATGACATATTGCCGGGGCCCTTTGAAAGACGGCTTTTCGGGATCCGGACCGTTCCGGATATCGACTGGAACCGCCTGCGTTACATTCTGTTGATTCAACGGAAGCGGCGGCGCAGGCAGAGGCGGCGACGGCGGCATTTTCCCGATCACCAGACGAAAACCGATCAACCAGTTACGCTCTTCTGGAACGGTACCCATCCGATTAGCGGAACGCAGATAATAGAGTTCTGTAGAATGGCTGCCTCCGCGCGTGACACGAAAATCGCCGTCGGCCCGCCCAACCGGATTAACCTGGTCCCCGGGTTCGTATGGCCCGTACCAATCCAGACACCACTCCTCGACATTCCCGTGCATATCAAACAGCCCCCACGGATTCGGCGGTGTTTTCCCGACCGTAAGATCGATTTTGGCTGCTTTCTCTGTCCGGGATGGATGCGGAAACCAATCCTGACAGGGATTCTTATGAAAAACTTGGGGTAGAGAGTCGCCGGTATGGAATGGTGTCAGTGTCCCCGCTCGGCACGCATATTCCCACTCGGCTTCTGTGGGTAGACGGTACGGAATGCCCTCTTTTTTTGAAATCCACTTACAGAAATTCAGGGCATCCTGCCAGCTGACAAAAATCACCGCCTCCTCATCGCCGGATGAAAAGCCCAGTTTCCCGCGCAAGTCTCGATGGCTGGGATCGAATTGTTCGTATTGCGCGTTGGTTACTTCATGGGCGCCCAGATAGAACGGGTTGGTTATGGTGACCTTGTGACGGGGCCATTCGTCGAAATCCCCATACCGGCGGTGGACGGTCCCACCGCGTTCCTCATGGTTGTCGAACGGTTGACGCAATTCCTCCGGCAAAAGACGGTCATAGACCCCCATCAGAAACTCCCCCGCTTCCATGCGGATAAAATGTTGCCCCAATGAGTTGGTGTACTCTTTGCCGCTTGGCTGGGACCATCCACGGCCGCTCATCAGGAGAATCGGTCCGACAAACAGGAGCATCCGAATTGTTTGCTTCATTTTTCAATCCTTGTTTCTGTGGTGTCGACCGCTTTGGAGATCTTCCAGTCAAAAATCGACCCTCCTTTGCTTCCTCCTGAAGACCGGGGGGAATACAAGGGGGAGATGATCCGGGACCGCAGGATTTCAGCCGGCTTTCGTGTCAACCTCCACCGGCCCAAACAGATCTTCGGGGGAGGGATTCCGCTCCTCCTTCTGTCAGCATTCCTCGACAACCTTCAAGCCCAACAGGTGGGCCAAGTGGCGGACGCTTCGAGTGTGGTCACCGTAGTAAGCTACTCGGTGCAGTGAAGCAAAGTAGTCCTTCGCGCTTGCGCCAAGCGCACCGCCGCCCCAATTCTCCGATAGCTTGTCCGCATCCCTCACTTCGGCAACGATTTCTGTTCGGCAGCCTCGCTCCGTATCTTTGGGGACCTTGGGAACCTCGATGATCTTCCCCGTGAACACCAGCAAAGTGTCGAGGTGGATCATTTTCGTGAATGTAACTTCCTGCCCGATGCGATAATGGACCTCGGTAACAGCCCCGCCACGGATCTCTGCGTGACGGCGGAGCAGATAAGGAGCCTTCGCGCTTTCGGGACCCTCCATTCGCAGCGGGGCCGAGCAGTGGGAGAGATGAAAGGCGTTCTTTGCCGTATCTACGCCCGCTGCGTTGCCCAAAAACCCGGCTCGGTTCAGTGCGTATTGGAAAATGAGCATGGTCAGCAGACAGTCCATATCCCCGTCGCAAGCGGCAGGAATCCCCCGGTCGTTCAGGCGCGAGAACCCCAGGCACGGGAAACCTCTCGGCAGCCAGCTCATGCACGTTCCGACAGAAAGTCCATGAGCGTGGTTTTCGGCGATGAGCTGATCCAATGTCAAACTCGCTCGCGCCGCTTTGATAACATCCTCCCGTGTCGGTTCGACAACGCGCTCTGCCTCTTTGATCCACTGCTCCGCCCGTTTTTCCGCGGCGTCGTTATCCACGCCTGTCATGACCTCGTCGTACCGTTCCTCGGCGAGCGGCACGAGTTCCACACCCAGCCGGTCTCTCACCAGGTCCGGCGAGGAGGAGGCTGGTGTGCCTTTGAGCGGGGGTGAGACAAGTACGCGGCTCTGTCGGAGAAGCGGGATTACTCGGAGCAACGCCGCCGCTTGCTCCAGGTCGTTATAGTCGCTGCTTTCGAACAGTGTGATCCGGTTCCCCTCTGCGCGCCATGGGTTCACCAGACACCAGTCGTGCCCGCCGACAACGGGTATGTGAAAGACCGCTGCAGGTCGGCCCTCTTTGAAGACTATCGGCATGACGCTGCGAAGCCCAAAAATGTCCGTGCTGATTGCCAGCACGGGGGCATCCGGGCCGGATTGCGCCAGCAACTGGGCGGTTTCATCGGCGTTGCACGCCTGGCCGATAACGAACTCCACATTGCCGAGGTTTTTCTCCGCCTCGGCCAGGCGCTCGCGTGCGGCCGTAACCTCGGTTTCCGATAAGGCCCAGCTGCGCTCACCCGGTTTGCCGGCAATGATCGCGCAGATTCGGACTTTCGAACCGGGCGAGGATGCCGCGCTCGACACATCCTTCGCAGCAGCCAGGTGACCGGCTGCCAGCGCTATCCCGCTTGCTGCACTTACTTCGAGAAACTGCCGACGAGTGCAATGTGTACACATGAGTGGTTTCTCCTTATCTTCCAGCGCCTTTCCAAGTCGATTCCACCGGTGCTGGTACTCCTGTTTGCAAGCCTTGTCTAGGGCCATCTGCGAGCGGCGTCACTGGGGGAAAGGGTTTGTGAGTTTCTCCCCCGAAGATCGGAGGAGGTCAGGTGCGGGTTGATACGGCACATCCCGACTTCCGAAATCACCCCACGGCCTACAGAGACCGCTTTCACATCGCTAGACTGTTCCCTTGTTTGACCCCGGGGGACACAAGGCCATGAATTCCGAATCCGTATCTGTCGCCAATGGCGAACACAGCGTTCGCCTCCTGAAAACGTTCATTTTCTTTCTCTATGGAATTGCCGCATTATCCGGACCGTATCTTACCCTGCATTACCGGAAGCAGGGGCTTTCCGGCAAGGAGATCGGTCTGCTTGGCACAGTGTTTCCGTTCATGGTGATTTTCCTGCCGCCGGTGTGGGGATATATCTCCGATCGCGCCAGGGACCCTCGTATGATCCAGTTCGTGGGGGTGGCGATGTCGGGTCTTGCTCTTATGCCGTGCGCATTCGGGCGCTCCTTTGCGTTCTTTCTCCCGTGCATCCTTGTTTTCTCGATTTTTAATTGCCCCCTGGCTCCCATCAGCGACAGCCAGATTTTCGCGGTGGTTGCCGCTTACGGCGGGGATTACGGGAGAATCCGGGTGTGGGGCAGTCTCGGATTTAATTTCACGCTGTTGGTTCTTTCCATTGTCTTTCTTTTCACGTCGGAAATTCGAGTCATTTTTGTAGTCTTGTTCTTTGTCGTTGTGGCGGCCCTGCTGAGTCTCCGTGGTGTACCGAATCTTCCGTCTCGGCTGAAGCACGGCGAATATCTGCAAGGGATCAAGCTGCTTCGGAACCGGAAGTTTTTTGTGTTGATTGTGGGTGTATTTATCAACCGCCTGGCCCTGACACCGCTGTATACGTTTTTGAGTATCTATTTGCGGGAGATGAACATTTCTTTACCGGTCATCGGACTGATCTGGATGATCGGTCCTTTCGCGGAACAGGTTTTTTTCCATTATGGAGATGTTCTGCTGAGGGTGTTTCGGATTAAGGGGTTGATTATGCTCAGCCTGGTAGCCGGGGCTGTGCGTCTGTTTCTCCTTGCCGGTCAACCGCCGACCTGGGTAATTCTCCTTTCGCAGCTGTTGCACTGTCTCACCTTTGCCGCGAATCACTTGGGCGCAGTAGTTTATGTCGATTCCTACCTGCCGCCTCAGCTGCGATCGAGCGGCCAGACCATTTTCTCGGCGATTGCCATTGGAACCGGTTGCGCCATCGGCTCTTATATCGGCGGCCTGCTCTTTGATTCGGTCGGAATCGCGGTCACCTTTGGAATCATGGGATTTGTAACCATCCTTGGAGCGGGTTTCTTCTGGTTCGCGTTCCACCCGAACGACCGGCCGCGTGGCCGTTTGGAGATATGAGACTGTCTCCCAAGAAGGCTCGGTCACAACCGTCACGCCGAGGAATCTTGCCCGATCCGGTCAACCCCCACCTCACCTCCCCCGATCTTCGGGGGAGGAACTTCTCTCCCAAAGTTTCTGGGAGACAGAGAGGGGGTTGTGCAGATCTTCACCCCAATCACCGGCCCCGCTGGAGAGAGGCTCCTGAGAAAGCTCAGTCATCGACAGCACGGAGGCCTGTCCCATCGGTTTTCCAGGTCATGTCTCACCAGTTGGCCAGGCATCTCTGCCCGGCAAAATCGCCGCGCATCTCCCAATTTCCCTTGTCGACACGCTCCATACCGTCCAGAATGTTCACCCCCGGTCCGACAGAATTGCCAACAAGAGGCAAGCATGCGCCTGAAATGTCCTTTCCCGCAGATCGGTCCCTGCCTTGCGGCGCTCGGAGCCGGTGTGCTTTATCTGCGCACAATGTCTCCCGGATTCTCGTTTGGCGACAGCGGGGAGCTGATTGCCGGCGCTGCAACATTGGGAATCGTGCATCCGCCGGGGTACTCCCTGTATCTCCTGATGGCGCATGTCTTCCTGACCCTGCCGATCCCGGGCGACATTGCCTGGCGGGTGAATCTGTTCACGGCATTGTGCGGGGTGGCTGCCGTATCGCTGCTGTGTGTATTTCTACGGCGGATGATTCTGCACTTGCCTGCCTCCGAACGCACAGCGGATTTTGCGGCTCTGACCGGCGCGTTCTTTTTTGCCGCATCGCGGACCTGGTGGTCTCAATGCGTGGTGACAGAGGTCTATACGCTCCAGATCCTTCTCGTCGTCGGTATCTTGCTGACCCTGGAGACAAAACGATTCTCCGCAGCCTGGTTCTTGAGCGGACTCTCGTTGATCGCCCATCCGTCCTCTGTTCTTGTGTTCCCGTTGAGTCTCTGGTTTACCTGTGCCTCGGTGCGCCTGTCTCGGAAGAATCTGGCCCGATTTGCCCTGCTGTTTCTTCTGGGTCTCTCTCCGTGTCTCTATGTTTATTTGCGGGCGATAGGGTCTCCCTTTCAGGACTGGGGGCAGATTCTTTCAGTCGGCGATGCGTTCCGGCATCTGACACGTGAACGTTACGGCCATTTCGAACTGCATCGCCTGTACGCCCTGGGGTGGATGCTGAAACGTTACGCCTGGAGCCTTGTACTGGAATGGCCGTTTGTGGGTCCGGTGTTGGCGGTGATCGGGTGGGCCGCTCTTCGACATTGGCAAACGTTTCTCGCGGATGTCTGGCTGGGGCAGTTCCTTTTGACCGGACCGGTTGCCGTGATTCTGATCACCGGCCTGTTGGCTCCCAGCCAGCGAACCGACTTTGAGCCGTTCTGTCTCCTTTCTTATCTGATGCTTTCGTGCCTGATCGCGATCAGTGTTACCTGGTTGGTTCAGCGATGGTCAATGTGGGGGGCGTCGATTGCTGTGCTTGTCCTTGCGCTGGTGTGTCTGGTCAACGGGCCGATTGTCTCGCAGTCGGACAACATTGTTCCCCAAGTCTATGCTCGCCTGCTTGTCTCCTCGATTCCATTCGGCGCCGTAGTGGAATCGATCAAGGACTCCACGGCGTACGCGCTGGACTACGAGATTGCGGTAAACGGAACACGTCGCGATCTCGTGATCGACCGAGGTTTTTCCGGTAAAGGTCTGGTATCGGACATCCGACACCTCGCCGAGAAAGGATATGCCGTCTTCACCGATATTGTAGTCGATACCTGGGTATTGCATGACCGAATGAAACCCTCCGGGCTGCTCGTGCAAGTCTGCCCCGAGCCGATTGAAACGCTTTCAATGGAAGAGATCGAACCGGTTCAACAAGCGCTGAAAGGATTTCAGGCTTCTGTCATACGTCGGATGGCCCGGTCTCCCCGAAGCCTGGAAGGGCGAGTGATCGGAACCCATTGGATCGATTGGGGCATGTTGCTCGGGGCGCGTGACCGCCTCGATGAAGCCGAGGCCTGCTATCTGGAAGCCCTCACATGGAATCCCAACAGCGTGGACGCTCGTCTCCAGCTGGCCGAACTGGCGATTCGCCGGGGGGACTGGGACTCTGCCTCGAGTCATCTGGCCGCCGCCGTCCAATCGGATCCTTTCTCGCCGGAGATTTACCGCATTCGGGGCCGTCTGAAATTGGTGCAACAGGATTTGGACGGAGCAATCGCCGATTGGGAATACGCGAGGAAAATCGCCCCGGAAGAGATTCTTTCACGTGTATTATTGGCAAAGGCCTATTTGGAAATGGGGAACTCTCAAAATGCAGAGATACTTCTTCTGGAAATCCTTCAGCGCCAACCCGCCCATCCCGAAGCGATCTCTATGCTTCGGCAGATATTCGGAAAGCAGAATATCCCCGGCCCCTGACAGAGAGTTCTTATTTGGTGTCTATCTGTGCCTGTCTGCTGTTGTCCTCACCGGACCGGCTTGAATGTCTCATGGAAGAAATCCACCAGCAACGCCATTTCCCTGGGACGCTGGTCGTACTTGGGAGGCACATCAAATGTGAACTCTACCGGCTTCCCCCCTTTTTTGATATAGGTCAGTTTCAAGTTCAGTGTCTTGGTATCTGCAAGAATATCCGCCTTTTTTTCCGGATTTTTCTTGTTCTTTCCGACAGGAACATATCGGTCGAAACCGAGAATCATGGATTTGTAATAGAAGTCCTGTCGAAGAGTCAAATCCCGCAACAATTCTTCCTGGAGTTTTCCCTCGACCTGAACTCCTTTCTCATTGGATAGAATCACCTTGGAGGCCATATTGCTGGGCAAGGTGTATTCCGGCCCGCCGGGCGTCCAGCGAAACACCACCACCATTTGAATAACGTCGTCCGGGATTTCTTTTTCAAAATACTCCTTGAGGAGGTCATTGACCTCTTGAGTCTTCAGCTCGTTGAGCGGAGTCTGCTGTTTCAGCTCGCGGATCTTCCTCACAATGAAATACTCCGCGTTATGCCACCGGGCAATACATTCGACGTTATCGACCAGATAGACGCTTCGAGCAATGATTTTCTTGTTGGGATCCAACAGGTCTCCCCAGTACAGGTCCACTGCATCGAGTTTGGATGGAGTCTGCTGCTCGACCTTTATTTGGAACACATCCTCCCGGTCGGTTTTATCCTCCGCGAGGACAGGCAGGGTCAAACAGAGAATCCCGAATACAAAAGCGCCGATCGACGAACGAACCACCATGGCAACAAACCTCCTTGGTTCCGACTGTCCCACCCACCCCATTTCCTTCCGCAAAAGTTTCCTTCCCCTTTGAGAAAACTTTCTTCTTTCACCACTGGGAAAGCCTCAAGGCTCTCTCTGCATCCGGCAAAAAGGTTGGGATGAGGGTTTTCGATTTCGAACATTTTAGGAAACGACCGACTATCGAAAAAGGTTACGATATTCGCAGACAGGCCGTCTCAACAGACTCAAAAAGTAAAAGCCTCTTTCCCTGTCCGGCAAAAAGACGACGGGTTCAACAGAAAAAAGACACTCTATCCAGTGCTGCACCCCAAAAGCGCACAGCCGTGCCCCCGCACACCTGTCAATCTCCGATTCGCGGTCGTCAACGGTTTTCGGCGGATCGGCGCAATTCCCGACTGCACGCATAAAAAGTGTCCAAATCCAGCTCCCGCAAAAAGACCAGGCCCCGCGTGGCCCGAATTTGCGGACTGGAATGCTCCTGAAACCACTCCCGACCCAGGCAGGTTTTCATCATCTGGTACTGATCCACCTGGATTTTCTGCGCAAGTTCGCAGAACGGCCCATCGTGTTCGTAGCTCGGAAACGACGCATCTTTCTGAGAAAGAAACATGTTCATAAACGCGCTTCGAAGAATGGCAAACATGTTGAGCGACACTGGAACATACATGTTTGCCTCGGAGGGATGGAAACGATACCAAACGTTGCGATATCCCCAAATCCGGATATCCATGCGGTTGGTTCTTTCCACATAAAGACGCAGCGCTTCGGTGATCGCCTGAAGCGCCTTGTAGTGAGTATCCGGCCCGCTGGCTTCCGGGTCCAGGGCCACCGTGACGATATCCGCTTCGCTCTCATCGAAGACATCAAGAATCGGGGGAACATCTCGGCTTGCTGTCGGTTCCTCCGTGAAAATGTCGCCGGTGTAAAATCCGAGACGAAGGTGTCGGACACGCTCGCAGCGATAGCCGAAATAGCCCCAGAGACATTCTGCCTCCCATTCCCGGCACATCCCTTTCAGCTTCTGAATATGGGGGGGATCTTTTTTGCCCGGATAGCCGGAAGCAATACTGTGCTTGATTTCGGTGATGCGGGCTTTGATATCTTCCAGCCCGGATCGTCCGAACAGTTCGACCAGGTCTCGCAGCAGACGCCGCGCGGTTCCCTTGTCACACATCGACTGGCTGCCGCTCGCCACACCGTCCAGGTATTGCCAGACATCCCGATTGCGCGCCACCGGGTTGGCCGGATCAAAATAGCCTTCGCACATCAGCTTCGCAAACGGAAGCGTGTCGATAAAATTGCGGAGTATCTCGAACCGTTGCAGAAGATAATTGTTCGTAACCGCCGTGAATCCGCTCGTCATGGTCGCAAACAGGTGCGAATTGGAGTGGTCCCGCATACTGCGCACTACGGCCGGCAGGTATCCCAGCATAATGTCATCGTGATGCGGTTCCGTGTGAAGGAACTTCTTGTTGGAGGAGGCCCGTCCACCCTTCTCAATCCGCTGAATCAGTCGATCTCGCACAAGACCGGCGAGGACTTCAGGTTTTTCGGACCGCTTACGCAGCAGTTCCGCGGCAAATCGGTCCGACTCGAAGTCCTCCTGGGTCAGATCCGTCAATCGCTTCTGCTTTTGCAGGGAAAGGTCGATGATGATCCGTTCCGTTTCTTCTTCGCTCACGGATTCCGCCAGCGTCAGAAGATGGAACTTCCGTTCGTGAAGATCTTTGGCGGCTCCCTGGGTAATGAAGAATCGGGCGTTGGGCAGGCGCTGAAGCGAGGAAGCGGGGATCAGGACATCCTTTTCGCCTTCGATGGCTTTCTTGACAACGCCCGCTTTGGCATCTCCCGCCGCGATAATGATCGCCGTGCATTGCGGATTAAACGTAATCGTGCCCAGACCGATCGTAATGACCAGCCGCTTGCGCGCAATTTCGATCCCGCCCAGATCCGAGGCCGCGGCGGCCTGCGTCATATAGTTGGTGGCACAGAGACGGGTAACCGAATGATGACTGGAACCACGCACATTGAACGCAATATGCCCATCCGGTCCGATCCCCCCCAGGAAAAATCCGATCCCGCCCAAGCTGCGAATCTTGTCCTCGTATTCTTCACACCACTGGTCGACTCGATGCAGCAATGCTTTCTGTTCGCATTCAAGCGGGGTCTTGCCCGGGCGGCGGCGCAAACTCAGATCAACCACGTTGTCCGGCCAGAGCGCATCAAGAGATTGGTCCGGACGAAGACCGATCTTGTAACAGTCCATCAGGAGCGTCTTGGAGGGGTCCAATCCGAACCCATCCAGATAAAAACGTCTCACGTATGCATAGAAACTGTTCTCATGCCAAGGATGAATGGGGTAAAACTCGTCAATCTGAACAAAATGGAGGCTTTTCATGTCCGGGAATATTCCCGGGTCCAATCCATTTTCCTGAAGAATGGCCTGGGTCCGAGCCGATTTCCAGGTACTCAAAAGACGCCTGACCCACTGAATGAAATGCTCCGGCGTTTTCCCGGTCGGAAGGGAAATCACACCGCCCGGATTCTGCTGGACCCATTCGATGAACCGCAGCGCGGCCAGTTGTCCCAAGGCCGGGAAATTGTCCACGACAATGGTCTTGATTTTCTCGACCGGTGGATACAACAGACGACAGGCGCAATTTTTCAGCGCGGCTTCCTCCACCTTGCTGACGGATTCTACAGCAGTCTCACTCATCATTCGGATCTCCTCTGAATGAAAACAAAACGCCCGTACACCATCTTCAACTGCGGGCGGATTGTATCGACCCGTGGGAGATGCAGAGCCAGATATTTCCCGAATTGTATCACGGTATTATCAGAGCCGTATTCGGGGCTGGAGGGCAATTTACTATGTCCTAGAAGAATAGACTGCCCTGCGGTTTTGCCCAAGCTTACCGGCCTGTTCGGGCTGCTGCCTTTCTTTGCCAGGCAGAGACGCCTGGCCTACTGGTAGGACAGGCCTACTGGTAGGACAGATCTATTGGTAGGACAGGCCTACTGGTAGGACAGATCTATTGGTAGGACAGGCCTCCGTGCCTGTCAATAGGCACAGAAACAAACCGCCCGTCCTTCGTGAGAGGGACAGGCGGTTCATGGATTCGTGTTCAGGCCGGATTAGAAGTCCTCGCCATAGCCGCCCCCGTGGGGTCCGGCCGGAGCGGGTTTCTCTTTTTCCGGTTTTTCTGCGATCAATGCCTCGGTTGTGAGCAGCAGGCCGGCGATACTGGCCGCATTCTGCAGTGCGGTCCGAGTGACCTTGGTCGGATCGATAATCCCGGCTTTCATCAGGTCCTCATACTGGTCCGTCTGCACATTGTAGCCTTCCGAGCCTTTCATCTCACGAACCCGTTCCACCACAACGGAACCTTCCATACCGGCGTTGTTGGCCAGCTGGCGCATAGGTTCCTCCAGCGCGCGGCGAACAATGTTGACTCCCAGCTGCATGTCGCCTTCAAGACCCTCGATTTTTTCCAGGGTCTTCTGGCAACGAAGGAGGGCCACACCACCACCCGCCACAATGCCTTCCTCGACAGCGGCACGGGTCGCATGAAGCGCGTCCTCGACACGGGCTTTCTTTTCTTTCATCTCCGTCTCGGTTGCCGCGCCCACTTTGATCACCGCGACACCACCCGCAAGTTTAGCCAGTCGTTCCTGGAGCTTCTCGCGATCATAGTCGCTGGTGGTCTCTTCGATCTGGTTGCGGATCTGCGCCACACGCCCCTGAATGTCGGCTTTCTTCCCGCCACCTTCCACAATCGTGGTGTTGTCCTTGTCCACGGTGATCCGTTTGGCGGTCCCGAGGTCGCTGATCGTGATGTTCTCCAATTTGATGCCGAGGTCCTCACTGATACAGCGTCCGCCGGTCAGGATGGCAATATCCTTCAGCATCTCTTTTCGCCGGTCGCCGAATCCGGGGGCCTTCACCGCGCAGCAACGAAGCGTTTTGCGGAGGTTGTTGACAACCAGGGTCGCCAACGCCTCGCCCTCGACATCCTCGGCGATGACTAGCAGAGGCCGTCCAGACTGAGCCACTTTCTCCAGCAGGGGAAGCAAATCCCGCATGTTGGAAATTTTCTTCTCGTGGATCAGGATGTAAACATCTTCCAGCGTGCATTCAAGTGTCTGGGGATCTGTGGCGAAATACGGAGAGAGATAGCCTTTATCAAACTGCATCCCTTCGACGACCTCCAGGGTCGTATCCAGAGACTTGGCTTCCTCCACCGTAATTACACCGTCTTTCCCGACTTTGTCCATCGCATCGGCGATGATTTCTCCGATACTCACATCGCCGTTCGCCGAGATGCTGGCGACTTGGGCGATTTCGGTTCGGTCTTTGACTTTCCGGCTCTGCTTCTGCAGGCAGTCTATTACAGTCTCAACAGCCTTCAGGATACCGCGTTGAATGGCAATCGGACCGGCGCCGGCCGTGACATTTTTGAGACCTTCACGGTAAATGGCTTCGGCCAGCACAGTGGCCGTCGTGGTTCCGTCACCCGCGACATCGCTGGTTTTGGAGGCCACTTCACGCACCATCTGCGCGCCCATGTTTTCATACTTGTCTTCCAGCTCGATCTCTTTGGCAACCGTCACACCGTCTTTCGTGATTGTGGGAGAGCCCCACTTCTTGTCCAGAACAACGTTTCGGCCTTTCGGGCCGAGGGTTACTTTGACCGCTTTTGAGAGCTGCTCAACTCCACGGAGAATCGCACTGCGAGCTTGCTCGTCAAAAATCAGCATCTTCGCTGCCATCTTTTTTTCCTCCTGACTCTATTTTTCAGATTCGATTGTTCGGGGTGGAATCCTGTGTTCAACTGAGAATGGCCAGAACATCATCCTCTCGCAGAATCAGATGCTCTTCGCCGTTGATTTTGACTTCGGTCCCGCCGTACTTGCTGATGAGAATCCGATCGCCCTTTTTGACTTCCATTGGGATCCGTTTCCCGTTCTCATCCAGTTTACCCGGGCCTACTTCCACCACAATAGCCTCTTGAGGCTTCTCTTTCGCCGTGTCGGGGATAATAATTCCGCCGCCACTCTTCTGCTCTTCCTGCTCAACTCGCTTGACCAGAATTCGGTCAGCCAATGGTTTGACGGCCATGGCAATCTCCTTTCTGTCCGTCCCAAAAATGATAGTGTAGTATTGTATTGCGAATGAATAGTTGCGAGATTCGTTCAGCAAGCCTGATGCCATAAATCATCCGGTTCCCGCTGTGACATAACTAATTCTTTCGACTGGAGTTAGATTACTCAGTGCGCTGGAGCGCGCGCCGAAATACGCAGAGTACCTGTTCAAAATGGCAAGCATCCGGTCTCCGGGTGTGCCAAAATGATTCATCCAGCCGGGTGGCAGCGGAAGGCAAAAGAGGGCTTTCTTGTCCCGATTGGCATAAGATGCGGATCAGCAAAAACCAAGGCTGTATACTTTTATTCATCGCGCTGGTTCCGGCCGCGCTCGGATCATCAGTTGGATTGTGGATTCCAAGTCCTTTGCGGCTGCTGCTCACTTTTCTCTGGGTGACTGCGCCAATGGGCGATTTTGTTCTGCGGGCGGGGCACGGCAGAATCCCCTGGACAATCCGCCGGCCGATGGCCTGTCTCCTGGGATGGTGTATCGCCTCTGTTCTGGCATTGCTCCTGGCGTGCATCGGAGCAAACTGGCTGGTGTTCGGTATTTTACTGGGCTTGGGAAATGCCGCTGTCATCCTTTTTGAGAAAGAAGGCCGGACCGCAGACTCGCAGCGGATCCATGCCGGATTCTCCGCCCTGTCTGTTTTTCTCCTCCTGCTTACCGTGATTGCGCTTCTGTATGTATTGAATATGGGCGGGTTTATGGCGCAGGATGGGCGATATCATATCGGTTACATGCTCGAAGTGATTCAGCGGGGCGGGCCGGGAACTGCCCATCCGTTTCTGGATGGCGGCGATTATGATCCCCGGTATTCCGTTTCCTCCTACCATTCCGTTCTGGCGTTTTTGTCGGTATTTGCAAAGGTTCCGCATGACGAGGTGTGGTTTTACCTTCCGGCATTTTGGGTGATTCTTGCGGTGGGGGGCTGGCGGTTTTTTGGCCTCCGGGTGTTTGAGTCACGTCCTGTGGGGGACCTGTGCGCATCGTTCTTTCTTCTGCTTTCGCTGGTGGGCTATCCGGGCGGCCCGGGATTTCACGAGTTGCGGACCCTGGCGTACCCCGGCGGCATGGCGCTCCATATCCTCTTTCCGGCGTTGATTGCCTGGTCCTGGAACGGTATGCGGTTCCGGTGGGCGCAGGTTGTTATTCTATTGATTCTTGCGATCACCCTTGCCACGACTCATGTGTTCTATCTTCTTCTTGCTGTTCTGGTTCTCTGCTCCGGTTTCCTCGGATTTTTAATTATGGGGGCGGATCGGAGCCGATTGCGGTTCATGGGGATTGAAGTCGGGATTATTCTTCTTTCGGCGGCTCCGGCGATTCTCTGGGGGATGATTCACTTTAAGGGAATTGAGAATTCCGCCTTTCTGTTCGATATCGAGTCCGGCATTCCGAATGACTATGCGGGCCATATTCTGTTGACCGGCGGAAATCTGTTTATTTTAAAGCCGATCCGCTGGCTTACATTGACCGGGCTGAACGCCTGCCCCACCGGTGCGCCCGCGATTGCGCTCATCTTATTTGTTTTGTTCTGGACAAAGATTCCACGGGAACCGCGCGCTTTCTTTGCGGGTGTTTTGGTGGTTGTGATCACCCTGATGTCTGTTCCGCCGCTGTTTGTCCTGGTGACCGGCATCATTACGCTCTACAAGAGTTTTCGCCTTTTCCAGGCCTTGCCGGTAATTCCGCTATTGGCCGCCGGGACGCTCGCGTTGTCGGACTGGATTGTTCATATTCAGTGGAAGAATTCGCGCCACCATGGAGTCACTCGCAAGGTTGCTGCGCACGCTGAACCGATCACCCCCACCCTGCCCCTCCCCAGCCATGGGGAGAGGCTCTCCCCCAACATTGCGGGAGATACAGACCTGCAAGCCTCTCCCCCAAAGATTGGGGGAGACACAGAGGGGGTTGATCTCCTTCCTTCCCCTTCCTGGCTCTCTGTCGTCGTCTGCCTTGCGCTGTTTGTGATTGCTGTTCCCACATGCCGTACGCGTCTGTTGGAAGTCTACGGAACGTGGAAAAGTGTCAAACCATGGTGGATTGAGCCATACCGGGATTTTACCGACCCGATCACGTTCCCTGCCCTGAAAGAGATCGCGTCAAGAGGATATGGCGGAACTGTCCTGGCCGAGCCGCAACCTGCCATGGCCTATTCGGCATTGTTCGGCGGGAAGGTTGTGGCCATCCCCAGTTTTCACGCTTCTCCGTCGGCAGCCGATATACCGGAACGGCTTGATACGGTGGATGCGTTCATGCGAGGTTGGCTGGCTCCACAGGAGGCCATTCGCAAATTGCAGCAATATCGGGTAGGCATGGCTTTCTTCCGCTGGTCTCACCTCAGCCCGCTTGGCGAAGCGGTGTTAGCCTCGTGCATGGAAGAAGAAATAATCATTCCACGTCTCGAACAATCTTCCCCATCCCCCATCCCCCATCCCCCATCCGCAATCCCTGATCCGCAATCGGCCTTCGCTCTGTTTCACCGACCGGATACGGGATACAAAAATCCCACACCGGTGTTTGTGGATATGGCGATCAAAGACGGTCAATCTTATCGGCTGAATCGGAACGGGGAGATTTGGGGACCGTCGAATGAGATTGTGGTTTCCGTGGCCTCCGGACTTCTGGAAGATACTGCGGAGCGGGTCGCAGGCAAGAGTGGGACAAATGAGACAGATGGGACCAACGAAAGAGAGGAATTCGAAGAGGATGCTGCAGAGCGGTTCTTGAGTACACCGGAAGGGTGGTTGATCGCAACTCGCGCAGGACGATTGTTAAGAGAAGACGGGACCAGGATCGACTTGTCTGATGTGGAAAAAAAGAAGTGGGAGAAACCCATCGGGATATTGCCGTCGCCGGACCGGAAAAACATCTTGTTGCTTGGAAGCAATGGATGCTGGTGGAAAACGAGGGATGGAACCCTGGAGGATATATTACCCGACTGGAGAACCGCACCATTGTGCAGTGCCTGGCGAGACCCGCGCGGAGGCATTCTCTCTCTGAATATCCACGGTGGCGTCCTCTCGTTCGGCAAGACTTTCCTGAGCGAGAAAGGCTTTTCCCAAGTTCAGGCACAGTGGGGAGCGAGGGCGGGCAGTCTCGACATGGCAACAGACCTGGCCCTGGACCCATCGGGGTCCTGTCTTTATCTTCTGACACGAACCGGGGATGTCTACCGATGTGTTCCGGGATCCCCGCCCGCAATTTTTTGGCGGGTGGATCAACCTGCCCAGTCGATATGGCTTGCGATGGAATGTCACGGGAATGATATGCTTTTGATGGACTGCGCGGGGTATATACTCCGTATCCCCCTATCGAACGGGAGCACAGCCGGATGAATCGCAAACGGAACCGGACCTGGCTGAGGCCGTTGCTGCTATTGGCGGCAGTTTGTGGTTTGTTCATCACACCCCGAGTCCTTCAGGCCGAGACCCCCATTCCTCTGAAACGAATCATCCTGGAAGGCAAGGTCGTTACCGCTGACGATCAGACTCCGCTGAACCGCGTCCACGTTGCCATTTATGCCGGTGGAGATGAACCGCTTGCGTGGGAATGGACACGAGCGGATGGATCGTTCCATTTCGGAAATGTTACGTTCATCCCCGGGATATACCAGGTCCGGCTGCGATCGGATAACCAGATCATCAAGGACGCTACGGCGGAAATCTCGCTTCCGGAATTGGCTCCAGGAGAGACACCAGAGACTCTCCTGACTGCCAATCGATTCCTTTCGGCGCAGGGAATCCTCAAGCAGGAGATCAATCAGGTTATTGTTGATCGCGTCGCGGAGGTCACAGAGCAGGACAAAGAAACGGTACGGAAAGTCATGACCGCCTTGATTGATGCGGTCAATAATTTCTACATCCGTTATCCAGTGACTCTGACCATGGAAAAGGTGGAGAATCTGACCTTGCAGACAGTGGACCTGCGTGGAAGTGTGCGGGGACTGTTGGGAAAGAGCCGTTTGCGTGGCGGTGTAGTGCGATTTCTCTATAGAGATTATGTTATTGCCAATCCCCAGACCGGCGCGGATAACAAGTTTGTCTATGAAGACGTTCAGGTTCCCCTGGGAACGATCAAGGTTGTGGCAAGCGACCGATTCGGCCTGTTCCAACAGGCGGAGAAAGAATATGAGATCACACCGGAAACCACGGTGCTGGAGGTCGAAGATCTCACATGCAGTTTGCGCCTATGGGTGAAAGCGGTCGGGGCACTGATCGCCGGAGCGGTGATCTGGCTGATTGTTCATAGCCGACGGTCTCCGCCGGAGAATCACCCACCCCAGACGGGAACGCCTGCAGGCGATTCGAATTCCCCAGGGGAGCCTTTTCTATTGAAGATCGAACGCGGGATTGATTTCCTTCGCCCGCAAGTCCGCCGGTTTCGTCAACGCGCCGCAAGGTATTGGGGGCGAAGGGAGGATGAGATAAAAGAGACACTCATTGTTTCTCCCTGGTTATGGATGCACGGCGGGATGTGTGTCGTCCTGCTGTTGTGGGCAGGGCTGCAACTATACGGTCATACCATCCAGGCCGGTGGGCCATTGCCTGCGCCGGAGGCCGGTGCGGTGAGCCATGCTCAACAACTCCGCGATGCGTCTACGGAAAACGATGGGGAATTGTATGAAAACGCGCTTCAAGTCCCTCCCGACTTCGCCCCATTTCAAGTTCTGATCTGGTCGCGAGTTCTGGCTGCCGCTCGGTTCAACCAGACCGCTTGGCAGTGCCTCCATCTAGCTCTTTTCTGCGGGGCGGTTTTGCTCACCGGCCTGGCAGTCTGGGCCTTATCCCAACGCGCGTTTCGCTTGCCCTCCGGAGGAACAACCGCCGGGCTGTGCGCATCGGTCCTGCTTCTTCTCTGTCCGGGCGCGATTCGGTACTCATGCAGTTTGTACCCGGAGACTGTCTCATTGTTTCTAATCAGTGCGACACTTGCCGCCTGGTGTTTCGCCGGCGTGACCCCATGGCGACCGACACTCACTCTTTGCTCTTTTCTCCTGGGATTTGTTTTTCTTTTCCATCCGACACATGGGATTCTGGTTGCCGTGGTACTTGGCATCGCAACCCTGTTTCGACAGCGATTGTCCCGGAGTTCACTGAGTGATCTTCTTTTTCTTCTCCTACCGGCTGTCGTGATGGTTACGGTGGTCAGCCGGATTTTCCTTCCCGAAACCAGTCAGGTCACCCGCGCATTTCTGGAACGCGGGGAACATCTCGGCTGGTTTGCAGGTCTGGTATGGTGTTTCGAGCGGCTCGTGATGGATTACTCGCCGTACCGCGAGGCAATGGCGGCAATTCTCCTGTTGTCCGGCGCAATGGTCTGGATCAGCCCATCGCGTCGCGTAAAAGGGTTGGCGGCAGGCTGGGCAGCAGGCATTTTGACAATCACTTTAATGAGCGGGAAATACTGGTCATCCCTGCTGGCGTTGCTCCCCGTCCTGGCGCTTTTCCCTGCCTTGGCCGCCGAGGCCGCGGTCAGTATGACCGAAAACCGTCAGCGTCAGTCCTACGCCATCACCATTGCAACCCTGGTCTTTTTTGCCGCGCCGTTCACTCAGGCCGGAACATACCAATACCCGTACAGTCGCGCAGGCAAGGAATGGAAGGTTGTGTTGGAGAACCTTCTGCCGACCATCGATCTGGAGAATGGCGCATTAATCATTGGAGAAAACAGCTTTCTTAACAGCGAGATTGTGAATGTGGCCCTCGTGGAACGCTACGAGGCCAACCTTCGGAAAATCTACCGCCCTGACTTTCAGGGAACTATCGGGTCCAACGGCGCGCGAATTGCCGATGCCTCCCAGACCGCTCAGGAAATCGATCGCTGGCTCCGCAACAACCTGGTGGGAAGTGTAAGCGCCATCGAACTGCTTCCGGGACACCCGCTGCTCAACGACAACTCATTCATGCAGCAGGAGGGTTGGTCACAAACCTGGGTGAACCTTCTCAAATCACAACCATGGTGGCCTGAGACACACACAACAGTCCTCGACGTCGAGAAAGTGGCAATCCACACATATAAGAAACTTATCGAAAAGACGAACATCGGGTATTCAAGGAGACTCGACACACCGTACGCGGGAATCACCGACTTGTCTCTCCTGGATGATCACGGCATGTATACCGTTGAGGTCCCGGCCGGTTCTCCCATAGTCGCGCAGGCCCGGATCAGTAATCTTCTGGACAGTGAATTGCGGGCCACGATCTGGTGGGTCATCTCCAAGCGGTTTTCCGATCGGCCTTATGAACAGGTAATAACGGAAACAAGGCAAAAGGTTACCGTTGCGCCACTGGCATGCGAGGTTTTCAATACCACACTCCCCATGCCTTCAACAGGCGGTCGGTACTGGGCAGTCGTCTACCTGCACGATGAGTTGGGGAACCATCTTGATGCCGCTTATCTTGCGGATGATGTTCATGTAGAGGAAACAAGATGACCGATACTTCCCTGCAAGATCAGAGTCCCGGATCTCCTGAGAAATCTCGCCCATCGACAGGCACAGAGGCCTGTCCCACCAGTGGGCCAGGCGTCTCTGCCCGGCAAGAAAGGGCCGGAAATGCGGTTTCCCTGTCAAATCACGGGAACCGTCGGTCTGCCGCTCGAAGCATCGACCTGTTCCTGTTGGTCATGGCGGGGATTTGCATACTGACTCTCTTGATCGGCGGAATCGATACGCAATGGGGGCGGATTCATTTCAGAATGCATGATCCGACACCGCTTTTTGTGCCGGTTCTGTTTCTGTATTTGTTCCGTTTTTTGTTGATTAACGAGAAGTTTCCATTCGGCATGAACCTGAGCGATGAGGGACAATGGCGCGTTCGAGCGGCCTTGTTCTTTGCGCTCCTTCCGGTCTTGCGGTACTGGGATGTGCTGGGATTCGCACGAGTCGATTCTTTCTGGTCCGATGATGCTTTCGCTCTGTTTTATCCGCTGCGTGTTCTGCATCATCGTGAAGGAGCCTTGTCGGTGATCCAATCGTGGAATCCATACGTGTCCGGCGGGTTTCCGAATGTGTCCGATCTTTCGACAGGATTCCTGTATCCGCTCAATGTCCTTTTTAGCCTTCTTCCCTACGAAGGCGGCCGGATGCCGTTCCGCGCGTTTGCCGCGCAGACACTCCTGCATCTCAGTCTGGCCGGATGGGGAACGGCGCTGTTTGCGCGACGGCTTGGGATCCGGCGTGGCGGCGCGTTGTTCGCCGGGATTGTGGTGCTTCTTTCGGGATTCCTGTCGGGACACAAAATCCATTCTCCGGCAATCTGCTCATTCGCCTGGCTGCCCCTTCTGCTCTATTATTGGGATATCATTCTGGAACACGGCGTTCTCTGGAGCCGTAACCTTGTCTGGGCCTGTGTTTTGTTTGCGCTGATTCTATTTGCGGGCGACCTGGAAATGGCTCTCCTGGCAGGATTTCTCGCGGTTGCATGGATGATCTTCTGTAGAGAGCCTGAGTATCTCCGCAATGCCGTCATTGCGTTCTGTTTGATCGCCATGTTAGGTAGCCTGCTCGCCGGAATTGCCGTTGCGCCCCATATCGAGTACCTCGACAATGCAGACCGACTTATTCCAAGGTTCGCCTATGTAGCAGGTGGTTCGCTTCCGGTCCGTTTGCTGGCAACCGCGTTCGTGCCTGTGCTGCCGTCGCTCATAGTGCGGGATTACCGCGAGTTTTGCATCTATCTCGGCGCTTTCACTCCGGTTCTCCTCGGCCTGGCCTGCCTGCTCCGCCTTCGCGGAGCCATGGCGGGATTGCGATGGTTGCTCGTGATCTCTGTTTTGTTGATGCTGGGTGGAGCAAGCGGACTGTGGCGTGCCATGTATGCTTTCATCCCGCCGATCCGGTGGATTCATACACCGGCGCATTTCGGCTGGGCATGGTCCCTTACCGGATCGCTCCTGGCCGCTTATGGATTGGAGCGCCTTTCGGATTTGAGCCGGGAAGGTCGCGCCATGACAAAACGGACGCTGGCCGCCACGTCGGTTCTTTTCGGGATCGTGTGTCTGGTTGGCATTGCTGTGTTTGTGGTCCGAGGCGGAACAGGCTCCGATTTTTCCATCCCGGATGAGGTGGACCACCTTGCGGCAACCGCCTTCATCCTGGGATTGAATCTCTTGATCCTGTTTTTATGGTACCGGCGGACGATTCGACGAAGGTCTTTCATTCTCCTGATTGTCACAGTCGCTGTCCTGGACCTCTCCGGTGATTATCTCGCCTTTGATACGGCCGGTGAGCCGGAAAATGTTTTGAACAACCAGCCCGCCGTTCTCAGTTGGTTCGAAAAACAAGAGCCGCCGTTCCGCGTATGTTTGAACAAGCAGGCGTTTGAAAACCTCGGTTTCTTTCGGCCCCTGGAAACTTTGGACGGTTACGGTGTACGCAGGCCCGCATCCATCGCCCGCCTGTCTCAGCATCTCTCTCAGGATCGGCTGTTGGATTTGCTCAATGTCAGATGGGTGGTCGGCAAAGCGATGGATGATGCTCTCGGGCCGATCGTTCACCAGAAAGGAGATGCTGTCATTCAGGAAAACCTGGGTGCGCTGCCTCGCTATCGGGTTGTCTATCAGACAAAATGGGCCACACGGGAACGCCTGTATGAAGCAATCGAATCGTCTGACCCGGAACGGGTGACCGTGATCTCGGAAAGATACCGGAATATCCTGGAACCTCTGCTGAAAGGAATAAAAGCGCCGAAAAGCTCCCCTGATGCGGAAATCAAAATCCTGCAATATGATCCGAGGCACGAGGTAAGACTTCAGGTCGGGATGCCCGCCAAAGGCATTCTGATTGCCGCCGAGCCGGACCTGCCGTGCTGGAAAGCAAAGGTGGATGGGAAGCCGGTGACCACATTTCCCGCCGATGGCGGTCTGCGCGGCACTGTAGTTCCATCCGGGCGTCATACCGTGGTGTACCAGTACACTCCCAGGGGTCTGTGGATCGGGTTGATGCTGACTCTTCTCGGCGGATTTGTTTTGGTAGAGATCTTCCTGAGGACCCGAAGCAGGCCGACTGAACATTGACCTGTTTTGCAGAGACGTTATGGTAGAACTCGAGTGTCCTGTAACGGAAGCGCCTATACAGGGATCGCACTTTCTTCACCCAATCACCGGCTCTGCCGGAGTCGCGTTCGTGAGGCCATCCAATGAATCCCGCCTCCCCTCTGCAAACATGCCTTTCCGACCTTCACCGCAACTGCGGCGGGCGAATGGTGGATTTTGCCGGTTGGGAAATGCCGGTGCAATATGAGTCCATTCAGAAAGAACACATGGCGACACGCAGCAGCGTGGGCATTTTCGATGTCGGGCACATGGGACGGATTTGCATTCTAGGCGAGAAAGCGCTCGATTTCGTCAATCGCCTGGTGACACGAAATGTCACTGCGCTCCAGGCGCACCAGGTCGGTTATACCCTGGTCTGCAATACCGAGGGTGGAGTACAGGATGATATTCTGGTCTATCGCGGCGAAGGCTCTACTGTCTCCCTGGTAGTCAACGCGAGCAACCGACAGAAGATCCTCCAATGGTTCCAGGAATACAGAGACTCCCACGGCGATGACGTTGAGATTCGCGATAACACCCTTGAAACCGGCATGATCGCCGTGCAGGGTCCCGGCGCGGAAATAGTCACCGGCCACATCCTGAGACAGGACTTGAGTAGAATGGGGTATTACCGTTGGCGCGAGGTCTCTTTGCTGGGTACGCCGGTTTGTGTATCGCGCACGGGATATACCGGCGAGGATGGATTCGAGTTGAGCGCGCCGCCGGATATGATCCGAAAAATGTGGCTGGCGCTTTTCTCGGCAGGCGCAGAGCCGTGTGGACTGGGAGCGCGCGACATTCTTCGTCTCGAAATGGGTTACCCCCTCTACGGACACGAATTGACTGAACAAACCAATCCATGGGAAATCGGCCTGGGGCGCGTGATTGACTTGGGCAAGTCCGATTTCATCGGCAAAACCGCTCTTCAGGCAATGAAAGAGCGGGGAATTTCGAAGCGACTGACGGGCCTGGTTCTAAAGGAACGCGGCATCCCCCGTGAGGGATACCCCGTCCTCGCGGGAGATAAACACGTCGGTATCGTGACCAGCGGAGGCTATTCTCTATGCCGGAAAGCCGGAATCGCGCTCGCGCTGGTCGAGGCGGGTTGTGTGCCGGAAGCCGTCGAGATTCGCGGTCGGGCAATTCCCGCAGCGGTTGAGAAACCCCCATTCATCCCAAGTCGTGTGAAAGCGATCCCAAAACCCAAATGAGGAGATTGATCGAATGAATATCCCGAAAGACCTTTTGTACACCAAAACCCATGAGTGGGTTAGAATCCAGAACGACACCGCCACGGTCGGGATCACGGATCACGCACAGGAACAACTAACCGACATTGTGTTTGTCGAAACGCCGCAGATCGGGGAAAAGGCTATTCAGAACAAAGAGATCGGCGTCGTAGAATCCTGCAAGATCGCAGCGGACATTTATTCTCCCCTTTCCGGCGAGGTCATCGCCGCGAATGACCGCCTGGCGGATGAACCTGACCTGCTGAATAAAGACCCATACGGGGAAGGGTGGATATTTCAGATCAGGATTTCGGATGAATCCGAAGTGAAATCTCTCCTTAATGCGGAGGATTATCAGGCGTTGATAGAAAAGGAGGCATGAGCCGGGACTACTTTCCGGTTCTTGGTCTCTGGTTTTTAATTTTCATCGATCGCTGCCAATTCATACGCCCGACTTCCCAGTCCGACCTCCTCGGCGTATTGGAGCAGGCGCGAAAAATCGGGGCAATGAAACAACTCGCGGAACGACCGCCCGATGGTTTTTTCGATCAGGTCCACCCCCGCCTGCTCCAGGGCCACCGGATCACGGCTCGCCGCCACACCGACAGCGGGAACAATCACATCTTTTTCCTTGTTCGGCGCACAGTCGCATTCCTGTGTGATGTTCATCAGGAAGCTGAGATAGGCGATCTTGTCTTTCTTGACCCGCGACACACCCAGGGCGTGTTCTACCATCCGCTCCTGCAACGGCGGACCGCTGTTGTCCCAACTGAAAGTCGCTGCGCCGTACCGGCAGACAACAAGACACTCGCCGCATCCGATGCAGATGTCCTCCTGAATCTCGGCCTTGCGGTTCCTCTGAATAATCGCGTTGGAAGGACAATTGGGGATGCACCGAAAATCACCGACACATTTTTTGGGATTGATATGGGGTTTCAGCGCGGCATGTTGGTGGAGCTTGCCTTTTCGACCGGCGCATCCCATCCCGAGATTCTTGAGGACACCGCCCAAGCCGGCTGCGCAATGACCGGTCACGTGCGTAATCACCAGCAGCGCATCCGCCGCCACGATCCCCGATGCAATCCCGACACGCTCCAGATGCCGCCCGTTGATTTCCACCTCCACCTCATCAGCCCCGGCCAGCCCGTCCGCAATCAGGACCGGAATCCCTGTTTCCGCAAGGCCGAATCCATGCCTGAGAGCCAAATGAACATGGTCAACAGAATTGGACCGCATTCCGACATACAGCGTGTTCGTATCGGTAAAAAACGGCTTGGCTCCCAGTTTGTGGAGCGGCTCGATGACACGACGCAGGCGAGACGGTCGAATAAACGTCTCATTCCCCTCTTCGCCGAAATGCACCTTCAATCCGACCAGGTCTTTCTTCCTGACAATGTCGATCAGGCCCGCCGCTTCAAACAGCTTGCCGACTTTCTCTTCAATAATGGACTCCGTATCCTGCGGATGAACGGGTATGAAATGGACCAAAGGCGTCATAGAGAAACCTCCTGAATGAATGAGGCGAATTGCCGATTTGTGACCTGCCGAGATTCCTCACTTCGTTCGGAATGACAACATGAATGGTGGCATTCTCTTTGTTCGAGCAAGCAAGCCTGAGATCGCCACGTCGCCGCCCTTCGCAGACTCCGGGCGGCTCCTCCTAAAAAGCTCGCCCATCGACAGGCACAGAGGCCTGTCCCACCAGTAGGCCAGGCGTCTCTGCCTGGCGCGAGTAGGCCAGGCGTCTCTGCCTGGCGCCAGTAGGCCAGGCGTTTCTGCCTGGCGCCAGTAGGCCAGGCGTCTCTGCCTGGCGCCAGTAGGCCAGGCGTTTCTGCCTGGCGCCAGTAGGCCAGGCGTCTCTGCCTGGCGCCAGTAGGCCAGGCGTCTCTGCCTGGCGCCAGTAGGCCAGGCGTCTCTGCCTGGCGCGAGTAGGCCAGGCGTCTCTGCCTGGCGCCAGTAGGCCAGGCGT